>WNFA01000145.1_pt1 | contig 65962 bp, 56 predicted proteins | sample 5400481 | NCBI WGS metagenome assembly WNFA01 (sample SAMN13153340, study PRJNA577476) | soil metagenome | isolation source: 120 cm saprolite under Douglas fir tree site 2 hole 1 replicate 2 | place: USA:California | collected 2015-04-18 | reverse complement strand
GGCGCCTGCGCGCTCAGACCGCGAAACGCGCATAGCCCACAGAACGCGATGATTGATGGTCGCATCAGAATCCGCGCATTTCTTCCAAGAGATCTATCACGCCCGCACGCGTTCAGCCGCGCCCCGCCTCCCCGTTACCACGAGCTCTGACACCTCCCATCCACGAAGCACGAGGCGCTTCAGCGCCAGGCCAAACTACGGCAGCGCGTCGGCTGCTACGCGGAGTTAGACGGCGGCCATTCGCGACCATGCGGTCATCGTTGCATCTCATGAATCGAGACGATACACAGAGATGGCATTGCGGTTAGCGATGAGCGTCCACCGGCCGCGGAAACGCTCTTTAAGTTCGCGATGCTGAATCTCGGAATCAGCCACGACGGCATACCAGGGAAGTTCATGAATACCAGCATACGCACGAAGGGTTTGGAAGCGTTCGTCGTTGAGCTGGTCGTATCGGATTATCGAGCGGTTTGAATAGTACAGGAATGGGCCACTCAGCACGCCTGTGATGACCACGGCCCGGCGAGGAAGCAACTGCTCCGCCCAGTGGACATCGTCGGGGTAGCGCCTTTCCATGTTTGGCAGAGCCTGCAGGACTCCGAGGCTCCACGTTGAGAGAGCCGGTGCGACCGCAATGCAAAGCGCCAAGATGCTGAAGATTGCAAGTGACAAGCGTCGGTCATGCCGTGCAAAAAAGGCGTATGCGTCGCGGAGTATGAGGAGCGCGCCGATGATGAGCGCTGGAATCGCAGGCAGGAGGAACCGAATGCACAGGTACCCGTCGAAGAAACCGTAGAACGAGTAGAAAACAAAGAATGCAGTGATCCACGCGATGAGTGCTGATTTCACCCAGAGGTCACAGCGCCGATCCCATAGCACGAGAAGGCCGCCGGGAAAGCCGATGGGCGACAGCATTCGGGCAAGCCACTCAGCGTGCTGCGGTGCAGCGTACCGCACCCCTGCCCACGACAGACCGGGGAGAAAGCCGCCATAGCCGGTGCGTATCGGGCTACTGTACAGGGCGCTATTCCACCACATGAGCGAGACCCCGAATGGAAGCGCGCCTAAAGCCGCAGACACGAGAAGAGGGATTTGAAGACGTAAGGCCAACACTAGCGGGAAGAGAAGAAGAACATTTGTTGGGCGCACCCAGACGCTAATACCGAAGGCCGCTCCCGCGGCGAGGGCCGCCCACGGTCTTTCCGAGGCAACGAATGCACAGCAGATTGCAACGAGAGCCCAGAAGGTTGCGAGAACGTCGCTTGCGGGTTGAACAGCATGCCAGAGAAAGGGGGGCAGTGTTGCCATTGCAGCTGCGGCAATAGACGACGCGCTACGTGGGAGACCCAGGCGCCTGCTCAAGAAACACACGAGGAAGACGCAGCCGACGGCAGCGAACGGCGCAATAAGGAAAGGCGCGCGCGCCCATCCACCGATGATGCCTGCTAAAGCGAGATGCATCGGAAGACCGGCGGGATAAGTCGGGTGCATGGATCCGTGTGGTGAAGGCGCGAATCCGAGCGGCATGAAAAACCCCAGCCACGAGTCGTCCAACCCGAAGAGCCGCACGAGTGTCACCGGGCGAGTAGTCTTGCCAAACGCGATCAAGCGTGCTTCGTTCATGTAACCGCCCGTGTCTGGACCACCTAAGGCGTATGACAGGTTATGAACGAGGAACGCGCCGTATAGAGCGAGCCCGATGATGCCCGCTGCAGCGAGGCAGCGGTCACGCGTGAACACGCTTATATACGGGCGCCTGGGCGAAAACGTTGGTTGGTACGAAGATGGCGTGGTTCGTCCCGTCCGTCTAACGTTTGAAGCTGAGCGGCTCCGACCAGCCCGCAGCTGTCGCAACGAGTTAGGCGGCAAACGATTCAACGACGTGTCTGGCCGCGTGCCTGAAACCAGCGTGATCGCCCGGGTTAAAAGAACTCCTGGAGGAACGCCGCCGCTTCATCCGAGATGCCGGCAATCTTGTTCGTTGCCTGGCGATAGAACTTGAAATTGAGCTCGGTCTCGGGTCGACCGTCGTTCCAGTCGGAAAAACGTTTGAGCTCGCTCCGCCCGAGGCGCCGCTTTGCGAGCGCGGCGCGTCTGATGGTGATACTTACGCGAGGCGTTTGCCGGGCGATCCCGCGTTTTCTTGCGACCGCTTTGGCCGAGGTGACGACGCCGCTGGCGATGAGACCTGGCCCGCCTTCGTTCTCACTCGCGAAGACAAAGATCGTATGTCCTTCGGCGATGTACTTGCCGCGATACATTGTCTTCTGCGCGCTGAACGCGAAATTCTCCGCCGACAGATCGCTCACCTCGGCTTTGATTGCGAACATCATGCGGGCTAATAATTTCCGGGCATGGGGCTGGAATAATCCGTTAGGCCCGGCCAGCATACGGCCGCGGGTCGGATGCAGCGAAAAGTTAGCCGGCGGTTATTTCTACCGGTTCTCTTCATGAATTGAGCTGGAGACGAGAACAAGGTGGCGACCATTCCACTTGAAGGTATCTTCTTCGGTCGCATCGGTACACGCGGGACAACTCGCCTGGAGACGCGTAACGACCAGACGCTGTCCTCGGATTGCGGTCTTGATGATGCCCCCGTTGCCGCGATCGCCACCAGCAAAGCGACCGATCAGGCGCGGCTGACCTGCTCGCAGCGTATACAGAAAGCCGTCGGTGTGTGAGCCGTTTCCATATCGGAACACAGCCCCGAGGGTGACTGCAGCTTCCGGTTCGCCGTCGCCGGTAACATCGCCGAAAACGACGGACGCTAGGGTGACGCAAGTCTGGTAGTCCCCTGATGAGCAGTAGTCTCCATTTCGTAAGTGAACTGCCGGAAGACCGGCGAAAGATGGATAGGCGAAGTTGGCGAAGTCCAAGTCTTTGATCGAAACGGTCCCGCGATGCGTCGCGGCCGCTAGCACGATAACGACGAGAAATAGCATCGTAGATTAGTCCGGCTAACGTTTGCCGCTAAGATGCGCGGCCTTCACGCGGCAGAATACCAAAACGCGCAAGTTGCCAGTGGCCAGGAACGCGCCGTACCGCTCATCTCCGTGCCGATGCTGTAATGCCGCGTCCGGAGCATCGCGCGCATGCGGTCGAGTAGTTTTATCGCGACGTTGATCGCCGCTCAGCTCTCTACTCCGGGACTCCGACTGTTTCGGCTTTCACCGGACGACGCAAGAGCACGATGACAATGATGATCGCTGAAGGCACCATCAGCGTCAGAGCCACGGCCAGAACCCATGCGGGAATCGCGGCGCGCGAGGCAAGGAGATTCCAGCGGCCGATCGCGATGATGGCGGCGATGCTTGCCCACAGCGTCGTCTCCACAGCGTTGAGCCGTTCGTCCGCCCGAATGTGAAAACCTGACGCCATCAGCACGTTGACGGCGAGGCCGACCGCGGCCAGCGGCGTCAGCCACGGCAGGACGCCGGTCGCCATCGGCAATACCAGTCCGGCAGCGCCGAGCAACTCCGCGAGTCCGATTGCGAGGACCAGAGGACGTGGCAGGTCGGAGAATCCGGTCCATTGTTCGAGGCCGCGTCCGGTGACCTTCGGGATTCCGGCCCCGAGGAAAAAGAGAGCGAGGAATATCTGCACGATCCAAAGAATGAGATTTACCATTTCAGTCTCCTGTTTGACCATTGCCGCCGGCCATGCCGACGATTTCACGAATGTGGCGACCGTATTCGAGCTCGTTGAGAAGAAAATCAGCCACGTCAGCGCGGCTCACCCAAATCCTTCCGCGCGGCATCCGGCCGTCGGCCACGCGGTAGAGCTGTGTGAGTGGACCATTGGTCAGCCGCGGCGGCCGCGCGATGGTCCAGTCAAGGCCGCTGTCCATGACCACGCGCTCCATCTCCGCAGCATCCGCGACGATGTTCCGCAGCAGCGTGTGTCGAAGCAGCGTAGCTACGACCCCCGCGTCATCGAAGAGTGCCGCGACGGAAACGACCAGCAGGCGGCGTGGGCCGCCGGCGCGCATTGCTTCGACAATGCTGCGGCCGGAGTCGCGAAGGATGGTCGTCCTTCCCGGCCCCGGCGCGCCGAGCGCGGTCAGCACTGCGTCGTGGCCGGGCAGAACCGCGCGCAGCTCGCTGACGCTGAGCGGGTCACCGCGCCGCACGGTGACGCCGTCCCGCGATGCACCGAGCTTTTGTGGTGAGCGCACGAAGGCGGTGACCTGGTGACCACGGCTACGAGCTTGCTCGAGCAGCTCACGGCCCGTTCCGCCCGTTGCGCCGAGAATGAGCAGTTGCATGTTCGACCTCCACGCAGGAGACCATGCAGGCCGGCGCTTTGTGACACCGCGGGCTAAGACGGAGCATCCGGCAATCCCGGCAGATGGGAAAGCTTGTCGGGATTGGTGATGGCATAGACGGCAGCGATGTGCCCTTCACGGATCTGGATCGTGAACACGCCGAACGGCCGCCCGTTCAGATAGGTGACGATGCCGGGTTCGCCGTTGATCTGGACCATCCGCTGCACGAGATTCCGGGGCGCCAGCCTTGTGATCCCGCCCACGATGGCGCGGGAGACGTTGTTCGCGCCGTGCACCAGATTCGGCAGGGCCGGCGCTTTGCCGCCGCCGTCCGTGTGAAGGACGACGTCGGCAGAGAGCAGCGCCTCCAGAGCACCGACATCGCCGCTGGTGGCGGCCTGCTGAAATCGTTCGAGCAGCATGTCGTGCTCCTCTTCACTGGCTCTGAACCGCGGTCGCTCAGCGCGGACATGCTGCTTGGCGCGCCGCAGGATCTGCCTGCAGCTCGCCTCGCTTCGTCCGAGCGCAGCGGCGATCTCCGCATACTCGTAGTCAAAGATTTCGCGGAGGATAAAGACCGCGCGCTCCATCGGGCTCAGCCGTTCCAGCAGGACCAGGAAGGCGATGGACAGCGATTCATCCGTCTGTAAGAGACGAGCGGGGTCGCTGCCTTCATCGGTGATGAGCGGTTCCGGCAGCCACTGGCCCACGTATTCCTCGCGCCGAACCCGCGCGGACTGCAGATGGTTGATGCAGAGGCGGGTGATGATCGTGATGAGAAAGGCCTTCGGAGAGCGGATCTCGTCACCGGAGGCCTGCAGCCAGCGGATGAACGTCTCCTGGAGGATGTCTTCGGCGTCGGCCACGCTGCCCAGCATCCGGTAGGCGATGGAAAAGAGAAGACCGCGATGCTGGTCGAACGCCGCCAGCCGTTTCTGATCTTGCATACTCAAGTCATAGACAGGACAGCCGAACGTTTTGTGACCGAGGAGATCGAAGATGAGGAAAATTGCATTCGCGTTTCTTTTTATGAGCTTGCGGGCACCGGCGGCCGAACCACCAAGAATGCTGGTGGAGATCTACCACATCGCCCCCGGCGAGCACACCGCCTTTCTGGAGGCGATCGCGAATGCCGCGCCAGCTCTACATCCACGATGACGGAGCGAGCTGGGACTTCATGCTCATTCAACCGGCCGAGACTCCGCCTGACAAAGCGGCGGTGCTCAAGGCTGCCTGGGAAAAACTCGGCTTACCAACCGGCGCCGACTTTCTCGCGTCGCGGAAGAAAAAGTAGACTCATCGCGACAACCATCCTCCATCGACCGCGAGCGCGGCGCCGTGGACATACTCCGAGGCGCGCGACGCCAGGAAAACAACCGCCCCCTTCAGGTCGTCGGGCCTGCCCCATCTCCCGGCCGGAATCCGCGCCAGGATCTCGCGGCTGCGGGTCGGATCGTCGCGCAGCGCTTGTGTATTGTCGGTGGCCATGTAGCCGGGGACGATGGCGTTGACGTTGATGCCGAGCGGGGCCAGCTCGTTTGCCATGGCGTGTGTCAGGCCGAGCACTCCGCTCTTCGCTGCGGTGTACGCCGCGACCCGAATGCCGCCCTGAAATGACAGCAGCGAGGCGACGTTGATGATGCGCCCTCCGCTCTTGCGTTCGACCAATCGTCGCGCGAATGCGCGGCTTAGCGCGAACACCGATCGAAGATTCACCTCGATCACCGCGTCCCAATCCTCGTCGCTGTAGTCCAGAACGGGCGCGCGGCGGATGATTCCGGCGTTGTTGACCAGAATGTCGGCGTCTTCATCGAGGAGCTTTGTCACTGCCTCGCGATCGCTGAGATCCGCGTCATGGCTCGAAAGGCGAATCACCTTCGCCCCCGCCTCCTCCAGCGCCTCAGCCATCGCCGCGCCGAGACCGCGTGAGGCACCGGTGACGATCGCGACCTGTCCGTCGAGGCGGAACAGATCGAGAACCGTCATGCAGCGGCGCGCGCGACGTCGCGCCCGATCCGTCCCAGCTCCATGCCGAGGTATTCGCGCGCGTTGAAGAAGGAGACATCCTGCGCGATCCGGCCTAACGCCTCCCGATCGTCGGGCAGAAGTCCGCGCCGAACATCGTCGCCGAGGAGATTGCAGACCAGGCGGCGGAAGTATTCGTGGCGTGGATACGACAGGAAACTCCGCGAGTCGGTGATCATGCCGATGAAACGCGAGAACAGGCCCATGTTCGACAGCGCCTTCATCTGCGCGGTCATGCCGTCGAGCTGGTCGAGGAACCACCACGCCGAGCCGTACTGCATCTTCCCGGGCACGGAGCCGTCCTGGAAATTGCCGATCATGGTGGCCATCAGCTCGTTGTCGCGCGGGTTGAGGTTGTAGAGGATCGTCTTCGCGAGCTGACTCTTTTGCTCGAGGCGATCGAAGAATCTGGCGAGCGGCCGCGCCATTTCGAAATCGCCGATGGAGTCGAATCCCGAATCCCGGCCGATCGCGCGCAGCTTGCGCGCATTGTTGTTGCGCATGGCGCCGAGGTGATATTGCTGGACCCAGCCGCGCCCATGGTCCATGACCGCGAAGCGATGGAGCAGCGCGGATTTGTATCGGCGCACTGCACCCGCCTCCACAGTTTTTTTCGCCCGCGCCCGATCGAACGTCGATGCAACCTCGGCGCCCGACCACTCCTCGGCATCGATCTCTTCCAGACCGTGATCGGACATCCGGCAGCCCACCGCGTGAAATGCTGCGTGCCGTCGATCGAGCGCTTCAAACAGTTGAGCGAGATTGCCGATCGACATGCCGGCGGCCACTTCCAGTCTCCCGAGCCAGACGTTGAATGCGGTTGGATCTTCGACGGCCATGGCGGCATCGGGACGCCATGTCGGCACGACGCGCACATCGCCGTCGTTCTTCGCCAGCGCCTGATGATGCTCCAGCGAGTCCGCCGGATCGTCGGTCGTGCCGACCAGCGCAACGCCGAATCGGCGGAGCAGTCCCTGGGTTGAAAACTCCGGCTGCCGGAGCAGTTCGTTGCAGCGATCGTAAATCGCGCGAGCGTTGCGTTCGGACAGCAAGTCGGTGATGCCGAACGGACGCTTCAGCTCCATGTGCGTCCAGTGATAGAGCGGGTTGCGCATGGTCGCCGGCACCGTGCGCGCCCAGGCCTCGAATTTTTCCCAGTCCGACGCGTCGCCGGTGCAGTAGCGCTCATCGACTCCGTTGGTCCGCATCGCGCGCCACTTGTAGTGATCGCCTTCCAGCCAGATCTCCGCGATGGAGCGGAACTGATGATCACTTGCGATGTGCGCCACTGGCAGATGGCAGTGATAGTCGATGATCGGAAGGTGCTCGACGTAACGGTGATAGAGATCGCGGGCGACGTCCGTCTCGAGCAGAAAATCCTCGTGAATGAATGGCCTCATGGCTTCTCCTTTGACAAGGCCTTCTCCCCCGCACTGCGGGGGAGAAGGTGGCCCCGCTTCGCGCCACCCTCTCCCGCGTTGCGGGAGAGGGAACTCGTTAGCGTCGTCTCGAACTCAAACTTGGTGGCCGGCGGCGCCGTGATCACCAACTGATCGCCTCGCTCCTCAATCGGGCCCTCGGTGAGCGAACCGGGAAGACCGGGAACTTTGACAAGCGTTGGCCGCATCTCGAATGTCGCGCCGCTGGGCGGGTGGGCGATGACTTCCATCGCGTCGGTCGCGAAACCGTTTGAAGTTTTCTGCAGCGGAGTGTCGGCATTCAGATGCCACTCCACCTTCTTTGCTTCGCGCGTCTCGATCCGGTCGCGAATCTGCAGCGTACCTTTTGGACCTAGGATCACTTCGCGCCGGTAGCGCTCGAGCGCCGCTTCCTTCGGATAAGCTCCCGCGGCCTCACCGATGATACGTGTCTGGTTCACTTCGACGATGCGGATTCGGTCGAGCGACTCGCGCGGCACCCCGGCCCACACATCGTGCTTTCCCTCGATGCCCTGTCCGACGCCGCCCACGGTGATGGTGTTGTGATTCCGCGCCCGAGACATGCCCGAGTATCCGGTGTCTCCGGTGAGGTAACGCCCGGCCGCCCAGAAGATGAAGCTGTTGGCGTCGGGATGCGCGTGACCGGTGCTCTGCCGCCATTCGGGGACCTTTGGTTGCAGTGCCAACGCGCGATGCCCTTCCGGCGGGCCGGCTTTGAATGCCAGCACGGTCGCGTCTTTGTCCCACGATGTTCGAATGTAGGCCACGCCAGAATCTTCGAAATGATGTCGCAGCGGAATTCGAGTCATCGGCGCCGCTTCCAGCGAGGGATCGCGCCAGATCAGCGTCCAGTATTCCTCGTGATTGCTCTGTCCGAATGCGCGGAGGCGCTCAGCGACGGCCTGCGTCTCGGGATCGCGCAAGCGAGCGGCGACGCGATAGAGGATGTTGTAGTTGCTGCGGAGCCGGCCGTCGGGATAGACGCGCGGGTAGTCAGCGCCTTTGTGGAGTCGCGTGAGCGGTCCTTCCCAGATGTCGCCGAAGTCGACGACGGTCTGTCCGTCGGGGAGTACCGAGTGCGCGACGTACAGCTTCCAGTTTCGAAAGACCTCGCGATCCCACAGACTCTCGCCGGTAGAGTGCTCCCAGGCATCGAGAAAGTGGACGAGCCACGGCGCGGAAAAGGTCCAGTACTCGAAGCCCTCGTAGTAGTGGCCGTCGGGACTGAGCAACTGGCCGGCGCGATGATGGTGCGCGCGTGCGAGCGCGGCCCACTGCGGGGCGTTCTTTGACTCGCCGTACAGCGCCAGCGCCGCGATGCCGAGCCCGGAGGTGGTGATGAAGTCGTGATTCTGCGTGTAGTTCAGTTTCTTCTTGGCAGCGAAGTAGTCATACACCAGATCGGCGTGACGCTCGAGCGAGCTGCGGATCCGCTGCCTTTCCGCCTCGGTGAGATCGTGAAAGAGGAGGTCGTAGGCCCATCCGATGGCGTAGAGCAGATGGCCGGCGGCCAGATCGGTGTTAGGCAGATTGTAGGTGTAGCCCCACGGCTCGTAGTCGATCGCCGCGAGGGTCCATCGCCGCGCCGCGTCGAGGTACTCCGGTTTCCTCTCGATCGCGTACGCCAGACTCACTTCGGCGATGGCGTAGGCAACAGTGTTCTGTGCTCGCCGCTCCTGCGGTCCGGGGGGCTTGGGCGGCTCGCCCTTGAGCGCCGCTAAATTCGCGATCACGCGCGACCATTCCTCGCGATGCGTGGTGCGCGCGCGTTGGCGCAGCGCTTCGATTTCTTCGGCGGTGACGAATACGCGCGGATGCACGCCCTCGAGCTGCGGCTTCAGCCGAACGGGTTTCGCCAGCAGTTCCGCGAACGGCGGAGGTTGCGTTTGAAGCGATGCCGCAAAAACAAGAGCGGCGACAATCATGCTGGCACCTCCGAACCCGGCGCTGCGCGCCACCCTCTCCCCGCTGCGCGGGGCGAGGGCCCTCCCGCCGACGGGGTGAGGACGAGACCGATGATGACCCGGCGCATCATCGCATGTGCAACCCGCCCGTGATATCGATCGTCTCGCCGACGAGATAGGCGCTGTCGTCACTGGCGAGGAACGCGATCACTCGCGCAACATCTTCGGGCGTGCCGGCGCGACCCTGCGGGATGGTCTTGATGATGTTCTCGAATGTCTGCCGCGGCGTGTAGCGCTCATGAAAGTGCGTCGCGTCGATGAGCGCCGGCGCCACCGCGTTGACGCGGATGCCGCTGGGAGCGAGCTCCTTCGCTATGGCCTTGGTGAACGAGATCAAGCCACCCTTGGCGGCGGCATACGCGAAGGCGCCGGGGCCTCCGCCGTTGTGGGCCGCCAGGGACGAGACATTGATGATCGCGCCGCTGCGTCGCGCGATCATGCCGGAGGCAGCAGCCTGCGTGCAGAAGAACGCGCTGGTCAGATTGAGATCGAGGACTTTCCGCCACAACTCCTCGCTCATCTCCGTCAGCGTGCGTCGCTCAACGAGATCGCCGGCGTTGTTGACCAGGACATCGATCTTTCCGAAGCGTTGCTCAACATTGCGGACGACCCTCCGCGCTTCTTCCAGTTGCGACAGATCGCCTTGAAACGTCTCCGCTTTTCTTCCCAACTCTTTCAACTTCGCGACAGTGGAGTTCGCGCCGTCGGCATTGCGAAAGTAGTGGACCGCGCAATCCATCCCACGCTCGCCGAACGCGATGGCCGTGGCGCCTCCGATGCCGCCGCCGGCTCCCGTCACAAGTCCGACGCGGCCCGCGAGCTTTGTCATGCCACGACCGGTGCAGCGAAAGACGGTGCGGCCACGAGCGCCGCCGCCCCTTTCAGTCGTGGGTAGTCGTTGGCGGGCACGACCACGATCTCAACATGGCGGCCGACGGGGCGGAGCGTGCGCTCTTTGAGGCTGCCCCGCACTGTGACTTCGATCAGATCCCACGCAGCCGCGATCTCACCGCCGATGTAGATTCGCGCGGGATCAACGGCATTCACCACCGACGCGAGACCTAAGCCGAGGTAGCGGGCCGTCGTCTGCAAAGCGAAGAGCGCCTTGCTATCGCCCGAGTGCGCCAGGGCGATGAGATCGTCGATGGTGAGCGCGGCGGGTTCGAGAGGAAGCGGCTGTTCTTCCTCGAGATTGCGGCCGAAGTATCGCGACAGCGTGGCCAGGTTCGAGACGTACGCTTCCCAACATCCGTTCGCTCCGCATGCGCAGCGCGGTCCTTCGATGTTCAAAGTCATGTGCCCGAATTCGCCGGCCACATTGTGTTGTCCTCGCAAGAGCTCGCCCTTCACCATCACTCCCACGCCCAGTCCGTCGGAGACGCTGACGAAGACGAAATCGTCAGGAGTATCGCTGCCGCCGCGCGTGGCCCACAGTTGCGCAAGGGCGCAGGCGCGTCCGGAATTTTCGATCGAGACCGGAAGTCCGATGGCAACCTCGAGAGGCTCGAGCAGCGACAGATCGTGCCATCCCAGGCGAGGCGCGAACAGGACACGGCTTCCCGTGCGATCGACCATGCCCGGGACAACGATGCCCACTCCGGCACAGTCGCCCAACTCCTCATGATCCGAAAGAACGCGACGAATTCGCCTGGCCAACTCCGCTACGAATTTTTTCGGCTCCCGTTCGGTGGCGAAGCTGGTGACTCCCACCAGCGGCCGGCCGACCAGATCGGTCACCATGAAAAAGGTTCGCGTGGGCCGGATGTCGACCGCCACCGCGCAGCGCGAGCGAGTATCGACGAAGAGGAACTTCGGCTTCCGGCCGCGGGAGGTCTCGCCGGTCGCTCCCTCGAAGATGATTCCCTCTTCGATCAACTCATTGACGAGAAGGCTGACCGCGCCGCGGCGCATGTTCATCGAGCGGGCGAGCTCGGCGCGGGAGATGGGCTGTCGCTCGCGCACCAGGTTCAAGGCGATCTGACGGTTGATCTGCCGCGGGGTGGCGCGGGTCGCAACGCGGAAGTTGTTCGGATCGATCCGTCTCACGATATTTGTCTGTTACAAAACAAAATACAGTATCGCAACCATATTTGGATCAGTATGCACCTAAATTATGTGCAATCGCACTGTAACGTCAAGGTGAAAATAGGTTGACACAGCCGATCAAACGGCCATATTGTCATCTTAAAAGTCAAATTGGAGGACACCATGCCGTTTCAGCCGTCTCGTGCGTGGGGTTGGACGCTCCTTCTGGCGTTGATGGTGGTCGCTTCCGCGTCCGCGCAAAATACCGTCGGGGAAATCTCCGGCTATGTCCGCGACAGCGGCGGAGGCGCACTCCCGGGCGTTGATGTCAGGCTGGTATTCCCCGACATCGGCGTCGAACGCAGCGCGCAGACGAACTCGGGCGGCTTCTACGTGCTGCCCGCTCTTCCCTATGGCCGGGCGGACATCTCCGCGGAGCTGTCCGGCTTCCAGCGCTTCGTCCGCAAAGGGCTGAAAGTCGAGCTGAATGCGCGGATGCGCGTCGACATCACACTCCAAATCGGAACCTTGAGCGAAGCCATCGAAGTGAAAGGGGCGGAGGCACTGATCTCGACCAGCCCTGATGTCGCGCACCTCATCAGCGGGGAACAGACCAAGGAACTGGCCATCGATGGCCGCACATACATGCAGTTGGTCACACTCGTACCGGGCGTGTCACGCAATGAAGGGAGTTATGAATCGGGCACGAGCTTTCGCGCCGACGGACAGCAGATCAACGGTCTGCGGAAAAACTTCGCCAGTCTGACGCTCGACGGCGCCGAGAATCTCGATGCCGGCTCCAATGCCACGCAAGTGCACAACGTGAGCATCGACGCCATCGAAGAGTTCAAGATCATCTCGAACCCCTACGACGCAGAGTTCGGAAAAGCGGGTGGAGCGCAGATCAACGTCGTCACCAAGCGCGGAACAAAAGACTTTCGCGGAGGTGCCTACAGCTTCCTGCGCGATGACCGTTTCGAATACAAGAAGCTCGACAGCCAGGTGGGTTTGACGAAGATCGCCGCGGTGCCGAGTTTGTTGGAGCGCAGTGGCGACTTCTCGCAGTCGCCGCGGCAGCCCATCGATCCCACCACCGGCAAGCCATTCCAGGGCGGGATCATTCCGACGGAAAGACTGTCGCGCAACGGAGTGGCGTTGATCGCGAAATTCCCGCTGCCCGATGCGGCGCAGCGCGCGTTCTCCACGCTGACGCCGACACAAAATCGCAACATTCGCGAGGACATCCTGCGGTTGGATTCGACGCTGACAAACGCCGCTTCATTGTCGGCTCGCTACCTGCGCGATACCGTCAACCAGGTCGAACCCTACGGCTCCTTCGGCGGAAGCTCGGGCTTCGCACAGGTCCCCACCAGCCACGCGCGTTTCAGCGAGAGTCTGGTGGCGAATTTTACGCAGACGATCGGCGGGCAGCTCCTTCACGACATGACCTTGAGCGCCGTGAAGAATGATCAGAACCTTCATCAGTCCGGCGATTTGTTCCTGCGCACAGGGCTCAACATTCCGGAGATCTTTCCGCTCAATCGCGGTGACCGCGCGCCGAACATTCGTTCAATGACCGGATACTCTCTCGGCACAGGCCTGCTCGGATCCGACTATCCCACCCGCATCATCGGCAACTACTACACCCTCAAAAACAACTTGACGTTGCTTCGCGGCAATCACGATCTCAAGTTCGGCACTTACCTCGGTCAGTTCCGAAAGGGGGAGGAGCTTCGTACCGCCGACAGCGGCGCTTTCACATTTTCCGACACCCGCTCGAAGGGGACCGGCATCGCGCTGGCCGATGCGCTTCTCGGCCTTTACGATCGCTACACCGAATCCGACGCTGCCCCGTTTGTCGACATGCGCTACAACCAGGTCGAGCTGTACGCTCAGGACCACTGGCAGATGCGGCCAAATCTGAGTCTGAACTTCGGCGTCCGCTACCAGTACATGCCCGGCGTGACCGAGCGTAACGACCGCATCGCGACCTTCGACCCGAGGCGATACGACCCCTCGCAGGCTCCGCAGATCGACTCACGCGGAAACCTCGTCCCGGGGACCGGAGTCACGGAGAACGGGATGCCGGTCGCCGGAATCGTCAAGGCCGGTGTGAACGGACCTCGCAGTCTCTACAAGAGCAGCGCGAAGAATATCGGACCGCGGCTGGGCTTCAACTGGGATCCGTGGAATTCGGGCCGGACCATGGTTCGGGGCGGCTTCGGCATCTTCTACGACCGGCCGGATTTCAACAGCACTCGCGATCAGGGGGCGTCGCCGCCATTCGTTCGAACGGTCGAGATCACCGGAGGAACCGTGGACAATCCGGGAGGAGGCGTTGCGAGCGCGGCGCCGCCGGGAGGCTTCGAGGCCCTGGCCACCGATTTCCCGATGCCGAAAGTCACGGCATACAGCTTCGGCGTGCAACGCGAGCTGCCGTGGAACATCGCGGCCGACGTGAGCTATGTCGGGAACAGTTCTCGCCATCTGCTCCGCGTTCGAGAGCTGAACTTCGTGACACCAGACTCTGTGACCGGTCTGGCTCCGACGCCGATCAATGCGAATCGGCCTTATCGCGGCTTCGGACGCATCGTCATCAATGAGACCAGCGGGCGATCGGACTACGACTCTCTGCAGGTCAGCATCGTTCGGCGATCGTCGATCGATTTCTCATTCGGGATTGCGTACACACTGTCGCGCTCGCGCGGTGACGCCGACAGCGAGGACTCCACATCGTCGGGAAGCCTGGCGCAGGATCCGCGCAATCCGGACGCCGAGTACGGCTATCAGGATTTCGATCGCCGGCATGTGTTGGCAGTCAACTACATCTATCGGCTGCCGTTCTTCCGATCGCAGGAAGGTCTGGCGGGGAGGGTTCTCGGGGGCTGGGAGCTTTCGGGAGTCACGCGTTATTACACCGGCCGCCGCCTGACTGTGACCGCTGGAACGAACACCTCGATCTTCGGCGACCAGGTCACGCTGCGCGCGAATTACGTTCCGGGACAGGACCCGAATGCGGCGCCTGCCGGCGGCAGGACTCAGGATCATTGGCTCAATACGGATGCATTCGCGCGACTTGCGCCTGGACAGCTCGGAACCGCGCCTCGAAACGGAATTGTCGGGCCGAACTACTTCAACACCGACCTTTCGTTATTCAAGGACATCCCGCTCGCAGCCAGGTCCAAAGTGCAGCTCCGAGTGGAAGTCTTCAACGTCTTCGACAAGAAGAACTATCGGACCATCGAGACGAACATGACCAGCACGCGCTTCGGCGCAGTGACGGACATCGAGCCGCCGCGCATCGTGCAACTGGGAGCCAAGTTCGCGTTCTGAGGATGTGGCACAGACACTCCTGTCTGTGCCGGCACAGGCAAGAGTGCCTGTGCCACACTCAGGCGGGAATTTCAGCCTGACGAGATCGCCCCGCGAAGATCGTCGCAGAGATGCCGGTAGTGCTGCTGCGAAGCTTGCAGCTCGCTGACCAATTCCCGGTAGCGCTCTTCGTCTCGCAGCGACGACAGCAGCGGATCGTTTTGCACGGCCGGGAGTGACGGGAAACCGCTGCGCACCACTGAGGTCAAATGGTCGAGCGACTCTTCGTTTCTGCCGAGGATGGCCAGCGCGCAGGCGACGTCCAACTCGGCATGATGAAAGTGCCCATACGCCTTTCGGTTCTGCATGGTGCGCTCGATGGCCTGCAGGGCTGCGGCTTCGTCTCCTTTTTTCGCCGCCAGCACGGCGCGCGCCGAATAAAAAAGCACCTCAGCGGGGAACTTGCGCGTCCCTCCTTCGATTGTTCTATCCGCTCCGGCGAGATCACCGATGTGCAGTTGCCAGAAAGCCGTAGCGTAGACTGCCCACGATGCCTCCACGCCTTCCAACGCTTCAAGGCTGGGTTGCAGTGCTTCGTAGTTTCCGTTCATCAATTCGCAGCTCACTACATGCATCCTGGCCACCATGTCGTCCGGACTGATGGCCAGCGCGCGCTTGTAGTTGAGTCGTGCGTCCTCGATCAGTCCGACGTGCCACAGGATTGTCCCCAGCCAGTCGAACCCCTCGAAGAGGTTGGGGCGTTCGGCCAGGGCGGTGACGACTTCACGAATGGCGAGCTCGTGCTGAAATCCATTCTGCGGTGTCCACGCCAGACGTGCCCGGAGGTAGTGCCCCTCCGGAATCTGAGGATCGAGCTGCAGCGCGCGTTCCGAGATTTCTTTTGCGCGCTCGTACCATTCGCCTTCGGGATCCCAGTTGAACGCCATTCTGCAATACGCATCGGCGAGACCGATCCAATTGAGCGGATTGTGGCGGTCAATTTCCGCCGCCCGTTCGAAGTACTCGATGGCGTTGTTCAATGATGGAATCGTTTCCGTCAGGAGGGCCACACGGCCCTTGACGTAGAGATCGACGGCGTCGCGCGCCACTGCCTGAGGGCCTCGTCCGATGCGCTGCTTCTCGGCCAGCGTCAACTCGAGCTGGAGCGCCTCCACGATCTTGTGCGACACCTCGTCCTGCATGGCGAAGATGTCGTCGACGGTCGTGTCGACCTTGGTGGACCAGATCGGCCGCTCTTCGGCTGCATCGATCAATTGCGCGCTCACACGCAGGCGTGAGCCGGCGCGTTGGAAGGTGCCGGCGACGATGAAGTCGACGCCGAGGTCATGGGCAGCGAGCACCGGATCGTCGTTGGCGTCGTGATAGCGCAGGATGGCCGCGGTCGGACGAACCAGGAGCGATCGGACCAGCGCCAGCTCGCTGGTGGTGGCGTCGGCCAGCGCGACGCCGAGGTATTCGCTTTCCGGATCGTCGGTCAGAGCGCGAAAAGGAAGCACCGCCAGCGATTGCTGCGATTGAGCGCGTTTGCGTCGGGAGATGGATCGCAAAGCCGAGATCACCCTGGAAGCGGCAGGCCGTTTGCGCGGCTCCTTGGCCAGCAGCCGCATGACCAGCTCGTCGATCGCGCGCGGAACGTCGGCGCGCAGTTGCCGCGGCGTGCACGGCTGTCGATCGAGAATCTCGGAAATCAGCACGGCATCTGTCTTTCCGGTGAACGGGTGACGGCTGGTGAGCATCTCGTACATCACCACGCCGAAGGCGTAGAAGTCGGAGCTCTCGGTAGCCGGCTCGCCGCGCAAAATCTCGGGGGCCATGTAAGGCACGGTGCCGGCAAACTTCGAGGAGTCGTCCTTCGATCGATGCGACGTCTGCTCCTCGGGCTCGCTGAAGGTGATCACCGCCAGCCCGAAGTCCATCACCTTGACGTGACCCGCGGGGGTGAGCATGACGTTGGCAGTCTTGACGTCGCGATGCACGATGCCGCGCGCGTGGGCCGCGGCAAGAGCCTCGGCGATCTCCAGCGCGTGTTGCACCACTTGCTCGACGCTGAGCGGACCATGGCCGATACGCTCATGCAATGTTTCGCCTTCCACGCGCTCCATGACGATCATCGGCTGCCCGTGGTGTTCCAGGACGTCGTGCACCGTGCAAATGAACGGGTGATCGAGCGCCGCCGCCGCGCGTGCTTCACGGAGAAACATCTTGCGTGAGTGGTCGCTGTCGAGGTGCGTGCTGGCGATGAACTTCACCGCCACGTTGCGGTTCAGCTTCTGATCATATGCGGAGAAGATCTCCCCCATCCCGCCCTGACCGAGTTTGCCGGTGATGCGGTACTGCCCGATCTGTTCGTTGAGCACGAGCGACTGATGGTAGCACCGGCTTTCGTGCCGTCTCTAGTTTGTCGGCTCGGCCACCTGGTTGCCCTCATCAATCGGATGGCAGAGACACGCTCTCTTCTCTGATACCCAGTTCATCGTTCCGCTCCAGTAATGGCTGGCCACCACCCACGACACTTTCCCGCTGATGGTCGCAACGGTGATGTTGGAGCGCGTGAGAACGTACACCGGAAGCGCGACTCTTTGCGACAAAGCAATGTCCTCTGGTGACGGCTCATTCGCCCACCGCGGATGGGTGTGCACAATGGCCACTGTCCCTTCCGGCGCCGATCCTCGAAATGTTGCGGAGTAGCTCCCGGTCTTCGGCGGCCAGAGTAGACAATCGAAGTGGTCGCCGCGGCGGACGATGAACGCTGCGATCTCGAGTTCTTTGCGATGGAGCGGCTTGAGCCATTCCAGATCGCTGGCGATTCGCAGCAGGTCATGGTTGTTGACAAGATCGCGGAACGGAAACTGCTCAGGAGGCGACGATATCGACAAACAGAGGATGAGAAAGGCGTGACCCATGACGCAGTCCTTTCGTTGTTGAAAGGAAGCTGCGTTGGGACTGGCGTCAGACTTCTACTGCGTTCTTATTTTCTTCTCATTTCTTCTTTGAGCCGCCGTCGAACCGCGGAATCGGTTCCGGTTGACGCCGCGGTTCCCTTTCTTCGCAAACTCGCGCGAACGCGTCCGAACCGAATGTCGTCTCCCGCGCGGACCGCTGTCGCGGATTCGATGCGCTGACCGTTGAGATACGTGCCGTTCTTGCTGTCCAGATCCTCGACCGTCGTGTCATCGCCCGCGATGAGAAGACGCGCATGGTGGCGCGACACCGACCAGTGATCGAGAACGACCGCGGCATCGTCGGAACGTCCGATGATGTTTTCGCCGTCGGTCAGCTCGAATCTTCGACCCTCGACCACGAGCGCAAATCGCTGTCGCCGAAGGCTTCTCTCCTCGGTCACGCCCGCCGCGAACAAAAAACCAAAACCGTATGCCGTTCTAATGATCCTGCGCTGATGATCGTCGAGCGCTGAGCGAAGCTGGTGCACCAGGCTATGAAGGCTCCCCGAGCCGACGTAGGAGTCTGGCCAAAGATGATCGTAGAGCTCCTTCTGCGAAATCGCCTGCGGCCGGCGCTCGATGAGCAGCGCCAGCAGTTGAAATGCTTTCGGCGGAAGCGGCAGCTCCTCCCCGTCGCGAAGGAGCTGACGCGTGGCCGTATCGACCAAAAAAGGCGGAAAACTGACGCGCATGGATATCGCCGAATTGTAGGCGAATCTCGACGGTGCATCGCTGCAGCACCCCAAAATCGGGCGCGAAGGGCATCACTGGTGCTCCGATTTGATCGGCTTGCAGCAGCAGGATTCGATCGTCTTTTTTGCCAGCTTGCAGTACAGCCTCCCGTCCGAGGTTTTCTTGCAGCAGCATTTCGCCATGTTCTTGCCGGTCAGTGAACAGGTCAGCGTGGGTTTCGGGGAATTCGCCGCAAACGTGACGGCGGCAAGACTCAGCAGGGCAACAGCGGCAAAGTGTTTCATGCGCGATTCCTTTCATCGGATTCGATCACATCGAGGATTGGACAAGCACTCGTCGACCCCTCACCCGAGCACGACGACGCGAGCGATCGTAGCGATTTGCGCATCTTTCGCAGCGATGCGATGCGCGCGTCGATCGCGGCAATCTTGGCTTCCGCTTCAGCTTTCACTTCAGAACAACTTCGCCGCGCATCGAGTCGCAGATCCAGGAGCTGCTTCACCTCGGTGAGTGAGAAGCCGAGGTCCTGCGCGCGTCGAATGAAGCGAATCCGGCGAGCGATCTCCTCATCGTACTGCCGCCGTCCAGCCGTGGGACGCCGCGGTTGAGGGATGAGTCGCTTGCGTTCGTAAAAGCGAACCGTTTCGACACCGACCCCCGATGCTTTTGCGACTTCGCCAATGGTCATACGGTCCTTACTTTACATCCCGTACTTCGGTACGGAGTCAAGCCGAGCGAGCGGATTCACCTGTGCTCACTTCTCGATCCAGCGCAGCTCCTGGCGCCCACGGATCCGAAACGATTCAATGATCCGCCGGCCCTCCGGCGAGAGAATCCAGTACGCGAGCGCTCTCGCATTTCGATGTTCTTCAGAGTCGGGGCGGCGCATCAGGATCACGGCGTAAATGTTGCGCAGCGTTGGGTCGCCGGCAAAGACAATGGCCAGATGCAGCGACGGAGCCAGTTGGTCGAATGTCGCGCGATCGCTGAGCGCGTAAGCTCGTAATTCGTCCGCTGAACGCAACAGATGCGCCATCGGCTGACCGATGGGAATGTAGTTCGGGTTTGATCCGGGTGAGACGCCGGCAGCGCGCCATAATGAAAGTTCCTTCATGTGTGTTCCCGACTGATCATTCCGCGACAGGAACTTGCTCGCTGTATCGTGAATTTTGTGGAATGCCTCGGCGGCGGAGTGAGCCTGCGACACACGCGCCGGATCTGCAGAGGGTCCCACGATGACGAAATCATTCCACATGAATTGCCGGTAGAGCTCCGGCCTCTCGTGCGCGACGAACATCCGCTCGGCGTCGGGATCATGCGTGATCGTCACGTCGACCTTCCCCTCCGACGCCAGCCTGAGCGCCCGGCCAGATCCGACCACGTACGCATTCAGCATGACTCCGGTTTGTCGTTTGAATTCGACGCGCATGACCTGCAGGAGTCCTGAACCATCGAGACTCGTCGTCGTGGCGATGGTCACGGAGCGTTGGTGCGGCTGGCAGTCGACCAGGATCGCGACCGCGAGCAACGCAATGCGTGTTGTCCGTCCCACTCAGTCGTTCTTCCGGCTGCCTCACAATCGCGCGCGGCGCAGGAGTTGCGCATTGACCGCGACGATGATCGTGCTCATCGACATCAACACAGCGCCCACAGCGGGCTGCAGCAAAATTCCCGAGGACGCCAACACTCCTGCGGCGAGCGGAATGGCCACGATGTTGTAGCCAGCCGCCCACCAGAGATTCTGAATCATCTTTCGGTACGTGGCCTTGCTCAGTGCGATGATCCGTGGCACGTCGCGCGGATCGCTCCGCACCAGCACCACATCGCCCGCCTCCACCGCCACGTCCGTACCAGCGCCGATGGCGATGCCGACGTCCGCGGTCAGGAGCGCCGGCGCATCATTGACCCCATCACCGACCATTGCCACGCGCCTTCCCTGCTGCTGCACTTCTTTGACTTTCGACGCTTTCTGCTCCGGCAACACCTCGGCGAACACCGTGTCGATTTCAAGCTCCTGGGCCACGGCGTTCGCGACCGCCTGAGCGTCGCCGGTCATCATGATGACCTCGATGCCTTGCTCGTGCAGCCGCCGCACGGCCTCGCGCGATTCCTCGCGAACGGCATCGGCCACCGCGAACACGGCAACCGGCACGCCCTGCTCGAGCATCGTAATCGCGGCCTGGCCGCGAGCTGCCGCGCGATCGATCGCCTCGCGGAGCGCCGGTTCGATCTCCGAGCTGAGAGTGCGAAGCAATGTCGGACCGCCCACGAGTAGTTCTTTCCCGTTCACGAATGCCCGCACACCTTTCCCGGGGATTGCCTGGAAGCGTTCGGCCCCGGGAACCGACAAGCCGCGATCCTCCGCGCTCTTCACGATGCCTTGGGCGATGGTGTGCTCCGAGTCGCGTTCCACTGCCGCGGCGAGAGCGAGTGCCTCATCCTGCGCGAGGCCCTCGCGGGTCGTGATCTCCACGACCCGGAACTCGCCCAGCGTGAGCGTTCCGGTTTTGTCAAAGAAAACAGCCGTCACATTGCGCGCTTCCTCGAGTCCGCGCCGGTCGCGCACCAGGAGTCCACTGCGAGCGCCGAGTGTGGTGGAAATCGCGATGACCAGCGGGATCGCCAGCCCGAGCGCGTGAGGGCATGCGATCACCAGCACCGTAACGACGCGCTCGATCACGAACGAAGCGTCCTTTCCTGCCACGAACCACGCCACCAGCGTCACGACTGCCGCGGCAACCGCGATGATGGTGAGAAGGAATGCCGCCCGATCCGCGAGCGCTTGCGCGCGCGAGCGCGAGCTCTGCGCTTGCCCAACCAGACGCATGATGCCCGCGAGCGCCGTTTTCTCTCCCGTCCCCGTGACTTCGATGCGCAGGGAGCCGGAGCCGTTCACGGTTCCCGCGATTACGTTGTCATTCGACCCCTTCGGGAGTGGCCGTGATTCGCCGGTGATCATCGACTCATTCACGTCGCTCGAGCCGTCTCGCACCACGCCATCCGCTGGAATACTTGCGCCGGGACGAATCAGCAACAGGTCTCCATCGCGGACCTCTGCAAGGCGAACGACCTCGGTGCGCTCGCCCACAATGCGTTCCGCGTTGTCGGGAAGAAGTTTGGCGAGTTCCTTGAGGGCGCCCTCGGCCTGAGCGATGGAGCGCATCTCGATCCAGTGGCCGAGGACCATGATCGCGATGAGGGTGGCCAGCTCCCACCACAGATCCATTCCCGGAAAGCCGAACGTCACGGCCAGACTGAACGTGAATGCGACGCCGATCGCCAGCGCGATGAGGGTCATCATTCCGGGCCGGCGGTCGGCGAGTTCGCCGACGGCTCCCTTGATGAACACCCAACCGCCATAGGCGAAGACGAGCGTGCCGAAGATCGCCGAGATCCAGCGCGCAGCAGCGGGCCCGCCCGGCGCCTGGTAGCCGAACCAACGCTGGATCATCGGCGCCCACAAGAGAGTGGGGATCGACAGCAGCAGCGTCCCCCAGAACTTTCGGCGAAACATTGCGACCGAGTGACCGGCGTGCTTGTCGTGGCCGGGACGCTCGCCGTGTGGAGTGTGATCAGCGTGGGCTTCGGCCGAGGTCCCGTTCGCTTGGTGCTGATGCCCGTGATGCGCTTCCGTCATCGCTTGGCTCTCCATCGGAAATGTCGGGAACGTGGCGATTTCATTTTCGCAGCAGCCTCACGATGACGGCACGAATCCAGTCGGCATCGGTCCGTTGCTCAGGACGAAGATGTGTGGCACGAAGCAAGTACCGTCCCTTTCGGGCGATGGGAATTCGCTCCTGCCGTTCGCCGGCCGCGTCGGCTGCGCGATGATTCCCTTGCGCTCACCCACCCCGGAACGCGTGCAAGTTGCACCGATCGTCAGAGTCGCCACCATTTCCTCCGTTCCACAACTTAACGCCCGTACTACGGCACGGAGTCAAGAATAACCGTTACTTCCGAAGAAACATTTGCCATAATTAAGGGCCTCAAAAAAATTCGAGTCGAAGGAGAGCATTCGAAATGCCCCACCGTCACGCACGTGTATTTGCTGTTCTTTTCGCGGCCGTACTCTTCATGGCGCCAACGTCGATGTTCGCAACTCACTCATGGGGTGGTTACCACTGGGCACGCACTGCCAATCCGTTCACGATCAAGCTGGGAGACAACCTGTCGAGTGCAGACTGGGAGGGTCACCTGGCCCAGACTTCATCCGACTGGAGCAAATCGAACGTCATGGACACGACGATCGTACCGGGCGGCGCTACTGGCAGGAAGTGCCGGCCAGTGAGTGGCACGGTTCAGGTTTGCAACGCCAGCTACGGCAATAATGGATGGCTGGGGCTCGCGCAGATCTGGCTGGCCAGCGGAACGCTTCACATCACGCAGGGCACGTCCAAGATGAACGACACCTATTTCGACACCTCGACCTACAACAACGCCAATGAGCGCGAGCACGTCATGTGTCAGGAGGTGGGTCACACATTTGGTCTCGATCACCAGGACACCTCTGGCGCGTCGCTCAACACGTGTATGGATTACTTCTCCAATACCGGTTCGAACGCTGGCAGCACGCTGAGCACGACGCCGAATCAGCACGATTACGATGAGCTGGGGATAATCTATTCGCACCTCGACAGCTCGACCACCATCGCGTTCTCGCCGTTCGGCAATGGCCTGGCTTTCGGCGGTGAAGACGAAGACCTCGATGGTCCAAACGCGTGGGGCCACGTAGTCGACGCGACGGTTGACGGCAGGACGACGACCTATGAACGCGACTTCCCGAACGGAAAGCTGCTCACGTTCGTGATCTGGGCCGACCGCGCGCACGGCAACGGAAACGGCAACAACTAACTCGCAAACGTCTACCAATTTGGAAAACGAGCGAGGCACCGGCGCCTCGCTCGTTTTTCATCCGCTTACTGCGGCGCTCCGGCGATTTGGGCGCCGAGCGCAGAGACGAGCGCATCGCGCACGCGCGGATTGCGACCGATATAGATCGCAATCAATGCCTCTTTTCGAAAAATGTGCGGCGGCGCCATCCACGTCACCATCGATGTGCCGATGGGCGAGCCCGAGGGAGCGATCTTTGAGGCTTCCCGCGACGCGATGGCGGCGTCACCGAACTGATAGAGCTGCAGCTCCTCGCCCTCGACCGTAAACACTTGCGCGGGAACGCTGAAAAACGGCTGCCGAATCTCGCTCGCCTTCTTGACGTCGAAACCCGCCTTTCGCAGCGCCGAGACCAGCGCATCAATCGATGCGGGCGGACGGCGCCCGCTGCTGCTGTGCCAGTGCACGATTTTCCAGCCGTCGCTCCGTTTCTCGAGGACCGCCGTCCCGAGGCCCTGCCCTTCGACGTGACGCTCTTTGATATCGGCAGCGATCGTGTAGCTGAACGTCGCCCAGGCCGTCGTGCCCGCGATGTGCTCGTGGATGTCGTCGAGGCGGTACTCGACGTTTTTCATCTCAGCCATCTCAGGCTTCCGATGATGATCGCGGTAGTCATCCCATCCGTAATTCGCGTGGCCGCCCTCGAACACCATGACGTCAGCACCATGTGACCAGACGCTGTCGACGAGATCAAATACTCCTGTCTCGAATCCGCGCGCGTTCTGGAGCAGCGCGTTTTTGACATCCTCGGCATCGTTTCCGGTTCTTTTGGGAACAGGCGCAGCCAGCGATGCAGTCCAGAGGAAAAGCAGCAAAAGTCCGAGCGTTGTCCGCTTCAACATGACCGTTACCTCTTCGTGGTGCCGATCTTCACCGTCACCGCGTTCTTGCCATCTTCGGTCGTGTGAATGACCACGCGCGTTCCGGCCGTGATGTCCTTGAAACTCGAGGCTTTCCCGGCTTTCGAGAACTTCGTATCGGACGTCACGTACATTGTCATTTCGTGACCATCAGTGGCCTTGACCATGATGTGGTCGACACCGACCATCGTGACCGTTCCCATCAAGTTGTGCGATTTACCGCCATGAGCGAACGCGAAAGTCGAAATGAAAAGCAATACCACAGCAATGGATAAAAAACGACGCATATTTTTCTCCTCTTAGTGGTGATGTTGTTTTTCGCTGTTTGACTGTTCCTCGCCGGCGTTGCTGCCGGCCAGGAATTCCTGTTCCTGCTGCATTTCTTCGTACTCCTGAGGAGTTTTCGGATTCATGTTCTCCATCTGGGCCGTCTCGTCGGCGGTGATCTTCGGCAGATGCCTGATGAAGTGCACGAGGGCCCACGAGCCGCGCGCGGACTCCGCCGTGCCGTCGCCCCAACCCGGCATGCCGGTCAGGCGGACGCCATTCTCGATGGTGGCGAACAATTCGCCATCGGATTGCGACTGCGTCTTTCGAAGCGTCATGTCCGGCGCCCGCGGGTACAAGTGCTGCCCCATTTCCGTTTTCCCCTTGCCATCGTTCGCGTGACAGGTTGCGCAGTGGTCCGCGAAATGCGCGCGCGCCTCGGCAAGCACATCGGGGGTGAGCGGGAGTGGATTCTGAGCCTGGTGCAGATCGGCAGGAATAGACCAGTGGCGCATCCTGCCGGCGATGAAGGCCTCGATCGCCGTCGGCTCGTCATGGGTGCTGAAGCCATATCGCAACGTGTAGATAAATGCGCCGAAAGCGATCAGCAACCCGAGAAACAAAGCCGCGATCGCGACTTCGATCAGGAACGGAAGTTTGAATCCTCTTCGCATAACGGCGCTCAGCTCACACGCTGCGCGACTGTTCCGCGCGGATATGCATACCAACCGGGATCAGCGCCGTTCGGAGGAAGCTCTTCTCGGATTTTGATGATCGTGAACATGCCGCCCATGTCGATCGGTCCGAACGGCCCGGTACCTCCTCGCATCGGAATGCTGTTTCGCGGAACGGCCATGCCGTGTTGCATCTCTGCCATCTCGCCCATCCCCTTGGTTCCCATCACCATCGTTCCCGGCACCACCGCATTCGCGCGCGCCTCGGCCGATCCGGCATCGACTCCCAGAAGATTCGGCAGGTTGTGCGCCATCTGATTCATCGTGTGGTGGGTCTTATGGCAGTGGAACGCCCAATCCCCAGGGTTGTCTGCGGTGAACTCGATATCACGCGTCGCGCCAACCGGAACATTGACCGTGCTCTCGGGAATCCACGCGGATTGCTCGATCGGTCCGGCATCGGTTCCAGTCGTGTAGAAGTGGTGTCCATGAAGGTGAATCGGATGCGAATCCATGCTCAGATTCGCAAGGCGGATCCGCACGCGATCACCGAGTCGGACCGGCAGTGGAGCAGTGCCGGGAAAGACTCGGCTGTTGAAAGTGAAAACGTTGAAGTCGAGCATCACCGTCGGATCGGGCTTCGAAGTTCCCGGCTTGATGAACCATTCGTTCAGAAAAATCGCGAAGTCGCGATCGACGCCATGCACGGCAGCGTTGCGGGGATGAATGATGAAGAAACCGTGAGCGCCCATCGCGATCTGCACCATCTCGTCGAAGTGCGGGTGATACATCTGCGTTCCGGTCTGCTTCAGAGTGAATTCGTAGGCGAAGGTCTCACCGGGACCGATCTTCGGCTGATTGAGACCGCTCACGCCGTCCATTCCGTTCGGCAGAATGAAGCCGTGCCAGTGCACGGACGTCCCTTCCTGGAGGTTGTTGGTCACGTAAATGCGGACGCGATCGCCTTCGAAGGCCTCGATCGTCGGTCCGGGAGTCATCCCGTTGTAGCCATAGCAATCGACGACGAAGCCAGGCGCAAACTCGCGCTTCACGACGCCGAGTGTGAGATGAAATGTCCTTACTCCGTTTTCCATGCGGAACGGCAGCGTCGCGCCGTTTGGTGTAATCACCGGCGCTCGCCCACTACTGCGGGCGCGAGCTAACTGAGGCTGCCGCTGGGTCTGAGCGTCTGCGCGTTGAGCGAGCGCGGCACCTCCCAACCCGCCTGCGAGCGAAACGAGCCAATCGCGTCGAGAGAACATCACTGACCTCCTTGCCGTTTTTCAGGAATACCGTTGAGGGCACGATCGAGATTCGTTCGCGCGATCCAGTAGTCGCGTTGCGCATCGATGTAGTCACGCCCCGCGCTTGCTTCGTTCTGGCGCGCCTGAATGAGTTGGAAAAAACCGGCGACCATGGCGTTGTGCTCGAGCTGAGTCAGGGCGACAATTCGCTGCCGGCGCGGAATGAGAACGTCGCGGTAGTACTCGACCCGACCGCGCGCCGATAGCAACCGATCCTGCGCCGCGCGGACCTCGGACGAAGCCGCGGCTGTGATGGCCGACAACTGTTGGCGCCGCATGAGAAGCTGCGCCTCTGCGCGCGCTCGCGCCGCCGCGCCGCGATTGAAAATCGGAATCGGAATCGTCACTTCCGGACCGGTCGTCGTCGGCCCCTCGGCGTCGCGCTCACGATGAACGCCGGCGTCAATGTCGCCGATCGCAGAAAGGCGGGCGATCGGCAGAAGACGCTCGGCGGCTTCCACCTCTCGCCTCGCTGCCGCGATATCCAGTCGTCTCGTGGCCAGCATTTGCGCCAGATCGGCCTCGCTCATTTCAGTCGCCGGCGGACGCTGGAAGTCGTCCTCGATCTGCCAATTGATCGTGGTGTCGCGAAGTCCGAGAGCGCGGATGAGCGTCTCCCGCGCAATGAGGACTTCTTCCTCGCTCCTGGCCAGATCGAGCTTGGCCTGTTCGTACTGCGCCTGCTGGTTTTCGAGATCGAGATCGGTGATGTTGCCGGCGACGTGTTGTTTTCGTGTGAGATCAGCAGAAGCTTTTGCCGCTTCGATGATCGTACGGTTCATCGAGACGTGCTGCGATGCTGCGACCAGATCGAAGAAGTCGGCGCGTACAGCGGCGGCCGTGCCGAGGACCTCCGCGGCGACGCGAAGCTTGGCAGCCCCGAACGCCGCTCGTGCCGCGGCGCGGCGGCGCGGGAGCTGGACGATGTCGAGAATCGATTGCGTCAGCGTGAGCTCGTACGGACGCACAGGACTTCCGGGGAAACGGATCTCGCCGCCGAGAATCGGATTGCGAATGGTGGACGCCTCGAGCAGATCCGCCCGCGCCAGACCAAGCTGGGTGAGCTCGACCTGAATCTGCGGATTATTCATGAGCGCGATGCCGACAGCCGTTTCGGCGTCGAGCTTGCGCGTTCGAAGCGTGGTCAAAACGCGCTCGTCGTCTGCCATCGCCGGCGGCGTCAGCTCGACGGTCTGGTTGCTTCGCACGCGCAACTCGCGCTGCACGTCCGGCAATCCTCCATCATGAGGAACAGTTACGCAGCTTCCGAGCAGCAGCAACGCGATCGCTTGCGTGATCGAGAAAAAATGTTTCATCGCGTTCTTCCTCACATCACTGATGATGCGGCGTCTGCGCGGCCTTCGCCGCTTCGCTAACCGCAACCGCAGCAGGAGCATCGAGATCGTCGGCGCGCAGCGTCGACGAGGGACTGAGCCGCCGGATGTCGGCATTCGAGGTCGGTGCGCTCAGATCGACGTTCGGCGGAGGCTGCATCGACATACCGCCGTGCTGCATGCCGGCCATCGAACCGCTGTGCTCCATGCCAGGCATATTCGCGTGATCCATCCCGGCCATCTTCGTGTGGTCCATCCCCGCCATATTCGCGTGATCCATCCCGGACATCTTCGTGTGGTCCATCCCGGGCATAGGCATGCCTGCCTTCTTCGAATGATCCATCCCAGGCATATGCATGCCCGCCATCTTCGAATGGTCCGACGGCTGCGCTGCCACCTGATGTCCTCCATGTCCGCCTTCGCTGACGGGTATGCCCTTCTGCACAGCGCTGCGATAGGCAGCCGCACTCTTACTGGCAATGGAAGTTTTGCCGCCGCATGCTGCGGCCAGCAGCGAAAGAATTAGAACTGTTGTCTGTGTCGCCTTCATGAGAGCTCCTGGATCGCGGAACCGCGGAAAAGCCGCGGCACGCAGATCGGTCACCTTTGATGGAAATGGAAAAATCGCGCGATGAAAGCGCGTGAAGGCGGGATCAGATGCGGAGGGTATCGAGAAGCAGCAGGCGCAATCCGACATCGCGATCGCAGCGGATAGCGCCGAGGGTGATGAAACTGCGGTAAGCGACGGCGTTCGATGGCGGCAACACCCCGTTCGCGGTCAGGCGCTCCCGAAGCGTCTCTTTGAATGCAGGCAAGACGGGGCGCTGTTTGAGCTGTTGTTTCTCAGGCGCCGGGGTCGCGTCGTGGTGGTGATCGCCGCGCGCATCGTGTGTCAGAAACGACTTCGCGATCGAACACAGCGGCATCACCCTGTGAAGGACGTGATGAAACGGCAACACGCAGCAACCGAATAGAAACGCAGCGGCGACGATCGCCGGGATCGTCGAGCCCGCGATCAAGGCCACAGCGAGAGCGGCGCGTTTCATCATTGGTGAGCTATGCAACTCTCTTTCCTCATTGAAAAGTTCCGCTGGCCACGTGGATGCGTTTCATCGTCGCCGACTGCTCGGTCCAGGCAAAGTAGATCTCTCTTCCCATACGGGCGATCCGCGGGAACCCGGCGGCCCGGGCGGCGCTGGAGTCTGCAACCTTAATTGCAGGTTCAATTTGACCGTTGCTGCGCACGCGTCGCGCTCGAATTTCCGCTCCCGGCCCGATCTGCTCGAGCCAGGTGACGAGCGCCGTGGTGGTATCGAGCATGACGATGTCTACCCGGCCCGCAGGATTGGCATCGTCGATCGCGACCGCATCGGTAAATGTCACACCGGCGTCATTCGAGAACGCGACGTAAACGCGGCCCTTGTTGTCCGCGCCTGTGAACCACGCCACCGCGGCATGGTCGCCGATGGCATCGATCTGCGGTCCGTTGACCGGACATCCGTTGATCTTCCAGCCGTCGCAGCGAATGAGCCGCGGCGGCGTCCAGCGGCTGCCGGCCCGGCGGACGATGGCGATGTCTCGGATGTCGTCGTTCGATCGATCGCGATAGACGACCACCGCGCCTTTCGACGCCATCGTCATGCCGGTCGCGCAGCACTCGCACGTGCGCGTATCGAGCGCCGCATCATCATGCACCTGGGCGCGTGCGTCGACGGTGGCGTACCGAATCGACATCTCTCCTTCTTCTTTTCCTTCGGGCATATTCCGCCCGTCGAGCCAGGTAACTCCCACGCCGCCACGCGGCAGCGGAGCGAGGGAGGCGAAGCCATGCTCTGTTTTGCGTCCGTCGCGATTGAGCGCGAAGGGCTTGCTCCAGGTCCGACCGCCGTCCATCGATATCGCCATCTGCACGTCATACGCATACGTGCTGCTGGCACTCTTCTGCAACCAATGCGCAAACAAAACGCCTTTGGCATCCTCGACGATCGAAGGAAAGTCGGCCCAGTTCACGAACAGATCATCGCTTTCGACGATCGTGCGCGGCTCCGACCATTTGCGGCCGCTCCATCTTGCGAAACGCAGCGCTACGCGATTGCTCTTTGCAATCGGCTCGAGCCAGCTCATGAGAAGAGCATTCTTCGTAGCGAACAAAAACGGTTCGGCGGCACCTGCGCCGGCGGGGGACTGGATCTCGACGATCGGCTCTGCCGAGACGATGGCCGACAACGCAGCCACCGCGACGGCCATGAGGAAAACTCGCATCACGGGCGCGAATTGTAACCGGAGGGAAGAGAAAGAGGCCGCGTGGCAGCACACGGGTACGGTCGCCTGACGCGCCGGATCACGGGGCCCGATGCGTGGCCTCGTCGTGGTGTTCTTCGCGGGCGGCGTGATACTCCTCGCCCGATGCGCCGACTGGATCGACGTGCACGATCGCTCGCGCGAGGAACGGCAGGTGCGCCATCAACTGCCGATGCACATCGGCGGCAATCTCGTGACCCTCTTCGACAGTCAGCGCAGCGTTGACGGCGATGTTCACCTCCGCGAGCAGTCGGTGCCCGAGCCACCGTGCGCGAACTTCGGTTACCTCGCGCACACCTCCGACATGTGCCGCCGCATGCTTCACTTCGGAGAGCACGTGCGGATCGACTCCGTCGAGCGCACGGCTCAGTATTTCTTTGGCGGAGCGCCACACGATCGCGAGAATCGCCGCGGTGATGAGGATGCCAGTGATCGGATCGGCTTTCGGGAAACCCATCCGGACGCCGAGTGCGCCGAAGAGCACGGCGAGGCTCGTCCACCCATCAGTGCGGGCGTGGTAGCCGTCGGCAATCAGCGCCGCGCTGCCGATTTCCTTCCCGACGCGGATGCGAAAAATTGCGACGCCTTCGTTGCCAAGGAATCCGATTACAGCAGCGATCGCCACGGCGACGAGATGCCCCACCGCCTCCGGGTGAACCAGACGATGGATGGCCTCATACCCTGCCACCACCGCGCTGGTCAGGATCGTGAGGACGACGAGGATGCCGGCAAAGTCCTCGACGCGCCCATACCCGTAGGTGAAGCGGGGACTCGGCTTCCGCTTCGCGAAGACGAACGCGACCGCCAGGGGGACTGCCGTCGCGGCGTCGCCAAAGTTGTGGATGGTATCTGCAAGCAGGCTAATGCTGTTCGAGAAGATCACGACCGCGAGCTGGATGCACGCGGTGATGAAGAGGCCAACGAATGACCACTTCACCGCCCAGATGCCGCGGTCAGACGATGCAATGGAGGGATCGATCCCCGCGTGACTGTGGCCGTGAGTTTTTTCATGGTCGTGTTCGTGATTTGCCATGGCTGCACCTCGTCGATCGTTCAGGACTTCACCGCCCGCAAACATCGCAGCACCCCGAAGGCAGTGTGAAAGTGACCGATCTGCTCAACCGGTGCAAACCCAGCCTGGCGCGCCATTGCCGGCAACATACCGAGGAAGTTCTCCTGCACATGTTCGCGTCCCAGCTTCTCCGTCAGCAGCGAAACGATGCGCATCCATCGAGTGTCGGGTTCTCCGAAATCGCCAAGATGTAGCTCTCCGCCGGCACGGAGCACGCGGAAAGCTTCGGCAAACGCGATCTGCTTTTCACCGGCTGTGAGGTGGTGAAACACGAGGCTGGATATGACGCGATCAAAGCTTCTTTCCGCGTACGGCAACGAAGTCGCTAAACCTTGATCAAGGCACACCGACAACCCTGCACGAGCGATCTTCTGACGCGCGCGCCTCAAAACCCGTTCGTCGGCGTCAACGCCGGTGAGCTTCGCTCCGGGCGCGCGATTGGCAGCCAGAATGAGCAGCGTGCCCGTACCGCAACCGACATCGAGCACTTCATCTCCGGGAGCAATGTAGGCGCTCTCGATCAGCCGCATCTTGAACCGCCTCTCCGGCAAAGTCAGCCGGATCAAGAGGTCATACAGCGGCGTAAGAAAGTCGTACTTGAGGGCGGGTATGTACCCGTTGTGCCTATTCACGGGGATAGCGCCAGATCATACGGAACAACACCGTGTCAACCACTGGCAAGACGACCCATTGCAGCAATGGAAACAGGCCAAGGCCGAAAACGGTCGGCATTCGGTCGCCGTAATGCCACTTCCCTGCTGAAAGAGCGAACAGTTCGTACGTAATCGAGATCGTAAGCCCCAAGGCGATGAACACCGTCGTGGCGACCACGACGCGCTGTCCGACCGGCCAAATCACGTCCTTCACGAAAGCCGCTGCGGCTGCCAAGGCGGCAGCGGTGATAACCAGGTCCCCGATGGTCGCACGGAAGCAGAGAAGCGTCGCTTGCCAGAATGCCAGCCCCTGCATGCTCGCAAACCACTTCCCTTGCGCCATTTCCCAAACGAAATTGAGCGCAAAAACGATCAGCGTGAACACCATCCAGCGACGGATCACCGCTTTTGCAGGATCTTTACGATCGCCACAATCAACAGCACGACCACCAGAATGCCGACGATCGTCCAGATCCACATTCCAGCCATCATTCCGCCCATTCCTGGCATCACATACTCCTTCTCATCGATGCATGAAAGTCATGCAAGCGGATCGCCGGTGGAACCTCATGGGGATCGAGATCTTCTCTGTCATCATCAAACCGAGATCGCAGTCATCATCAAACCGAGATCGCAATGTTGAAGCAGGAAAGGTTCAGGCATCGTGATCTGCATGACTTTTTCCGCTCGTGGACTCGGCCTCGGCCGAAAGCAGATTAGCGATTTGAAAAAGTGGAAAGCCTTTGGTCCGCGCCTTGATCACTTCTTCGGCTGCGGCTTCACGTCCGTGACCCAGTACTTTCCATTCTGGTCATGCATCGTGACGACGACCGCCGAGCCATCCGCCGGCAGCGATTCGACTTTCGCACCGCGCAACTCGTAACTCATTTTCATGGCGCCCATCTTGCCCGGAACTTCCTTATTGTCGAGATTGACCATGTTCTTCGCGGGATCGCGCGACACAATGGTGACGGTCATAGGATAGGTCTCTTCCGCGGCCGATGACGTCGTTGGTTGTGCTGTAGTTGGCGGCGCGTTGTAGGTCTCCTTCTTGGCGCATGCGATCAATACAAGAATCCCAACTGCGTAGATGAATTTCTTCACGGTATGTTCCTTTCAATTGAGTCTCTTAGTCATTTCTTGAACTCGATGGTCAGCGACGGCCGCGTATCACTCGGCACGATCTCGCGACTGTCGAATCGTTTCGCCGTCGTTGCGTTGGCCTCGTTTCCCACGATGATCCAACCGAAGTTCGTCAACGGGTGATCGAGCCAGTCCTGCCCTCGCGCGATCATCGCTGCCGATGATCCCCAGGTGACAGGACCGTCTCCAGCGAGCGCGGTCGCGTCGGCTGCCACGTCGAAATCTCCTCCCTGGTTCGTCCAGAACCGGTTTGAGAAAAATGTGTGAATCCAGGTCGCGTCGCCGGTCCGAGATCCGGTGCCATTACCGTCCCGCGACGCTCCGGCGTTCGACGATCCCTCGCCCCAATCCGCCGAAACACGATGCAGCACCATCGACTCCGGCCCGGAAACAGTCTGTGAGACTTCGAGCTTCAGGGCGACGCTCGTGATCTGACTTCCCGGCGGAATTTGCGCCGCGACATCAAATGCCAGCAGCGCGCGGCGGCGCTCGCCCCGATTCGTTATGCCTGCGAAGAAATGAACGCCCGCGCCGTTGGAAAGCGAGCCATTGGAGGTCTGGTACAACGTGTTGTCCTTTGACGGCGTCAGCACCACAGTTTGCAGCATTGGCGTCGGTGGTCCAGAGCGGACCGCGCGGCGGCGTAATGGAGTCGTGGCTGTCGGTGCCACAGGCGCGAAGAACTTCGCTCCCGACTGTTCGTTAGACGCGTAGCCGTATAAAAGTACCGATTGAGAAGTGCGGAAGCTCACCCGATCATTCGGATCGGTTGCCGATACGCTGAAGAGATCATCGATGGATACGACACGCGCTGCTCGACTGGGAACGTAGAGCGAGGCTTCATCAATGACATCCTCCCCGCGATGAAGAGAGACGGTCAGCAGAGCGCCCGCAGCGCCGGGATTGATCACGCCAACTCCACTCTTCCACTCATCGTTCGTTGTGCCGGCCGTGATCGCGCCCTCCTGAATTGCATCCTGCGCAGCGAGAACGGGAATCTTCGACATCACTCCGCAGTCAGCGCAGCGGCGGATCGCAGTCACGAGCAGGGGGCCGTCCGCTCGGATCGCGACCGCGTCAAATCGATCGCTGCCAGTGTGCTCCGCGAAGATGTCAGACCACTCGATGGTCTCGCCGGTTGCAACGGTTAACCGGCTGCTTTTACCCGTCCAGCCAAACGGAGCGAGGGTCTCGATGGCAACGGTCACACTGTTTTCCGACCGATTGACGATTCGCACCACGGTTACAAATCGCGCGTCCGACCCGCTGCTCAGTGGAACATAAAATTCGTCAGCTACTGCCGAACCTGCCAGGATCAGACCGGCTATCACGAGTAGCAACCATCGTCTCTGACTCTGACGGAACATCACTCCTCTCCTTTGCCGCTTCGCGTTTTATTTCTTTCCGAAGTAGATCGTCCGGCACCCACGATCGCAGCGTCGTACGAGAGATCCGTCATATTCGCGATCTCAAAGGCTCGGCTCTCCGGGCGGTGTTGGCGTCGGCGTTCCCGCGCCATACTTCGGCTGATACTTGTTTTCGATATTTCGTCGAATCTTGGATAGCGGAGTTCCGATCTCGAGCTGCTTCATCGCGTCACGCGCGACATCGAGGCAGATTCCTCACGTGTAGCCCATCGGGTCCCATTGCGGCGTGCCGTCGCGATCGTGACCCCGGAGGAAGCAGTCGTGCAGGCTTTGGTGGTGGTCCGTTCGCTCACAGCCGCAATAACATGGGATGTAGCGAACGATGTCTTCCCGATTTGCCGCGAAGGCGTATGCATCCCGGATGATCTCGTCTGAATGCGCCGGGCGCTTCGAAGCAGGAATCGGCGGCCACTTCGGATCCCATCGCATGAGCGATGCCTCGGGAACGACCCTCCTGGGGATGATCACGAAGAGAAGAACGATCGCGCTCAACGCCGCCGCTACAGCGGCAATCCAAACGACGGTCCGGCTTCGCTTAGGTGTTCTCTTGGGCATTGTTGTTCCCGTTCTCTGGAATTCGGATCTTCCGGCGAAGCCCTTCGTCAGTTTCGATCTCCTGGATCGCTTGCGCCTCGTAATGGCGTACCTCGGCGCGCCACTTCCAGCGGTAGTAGATCGCCGGGTACACCAGCAGCTCCATGAGGAATGAGGTGAACAGCCCGCCGATCATCGGCGCGGCGATGCGTTTCATCACGTCGGCGCCCGTACCGGTCGACCACATGATGGGCACCAGGCCGAAGAACGCCACCGCGACCGTCATCACCTTCGGACGCACGCGTTTGACGGCGCCGTGATAGATCGCCTCGCGCAGCTCTTCGCGCGTCCTCGGTTTAATCGAGTCGTACGCGAGGTCGAGATAGAGCAGCATGAAGATGCCCGTCTCTGCGTCCAGGCCTAACAGCGCGATGAGCCCGACCCACACACCGATCGACATGTTGTAGCCGAGGGCCCACAGCAGCCAGATCGCTCCGACGCCGGAGAACGGTACCGCGAGCAAGACGATCATCGTCTTCGGCAGCGACTGCGTATTCAGGAAGATGAGGAAGAAAACGATGAACAGCGTGATCGGGACAACGACAAGCATCTTCTGCTTCACACGCTCCATTGCTTCGTATTGTCCTGACCACTGGAAGGTGTATCCCGCCGGAACCTGGAGCTGTTGTTCGACGGCGCGCTTTGCGTCAGTGACGTAACCGCCGATGTCGCGCTGTGTGGTGTCGACGTCGATATAGACGTAGCCGGAGAGCTTGCCGTTCTCGTCGCGGATCATCGCCGGACCCTCGGTCAATCGGATCGAGGCCAGTTGCCCTAGCGGAATTTGAGCCCCGCTCATGGTTGGGATGAGCACGCGCGCCAGCTTGTCCACTTCGTCGCGCAGCTCGCGTGGATAGCGCACGTTGATCGGGTAGCGCTCGCGGCCTTCGATTGAAGTCGAGACGTTCTCCCCACCGACGGCCGACATGATCACTTCCTGCACATCCTTGATCGTCAATCCGTATCGCGCGATCTCCGGGCGGTTGAGATCGAAATCGACGAAGTAGCCGCCGGAGACACGCTCGCCATAGACGCTTCTGGTCCCTGGGACTTTCTGGACGATTTGCTCGAGCTGCTTCCCGATGTCCTCGATCTGCTTCAAATCCGCGCCGAAAATCTTGATGCCAACCGGCGTGCGGATGCCGGTGGTGAGCATGTCGATGCGGTTACGGATGGGCATGGTCCAGGCGTTGGTCTGCCCCGGGATCTGAAGCTTCTGGTCCATCTCATTGACCAGGTCTTCCCACGACATCTTGTCCGGCCACAGCGGCCGGAAAAGTCCCTGCATGAATCCCGGTACCCACTTCGAGTACCAGCGCTGTTTCGGCCGCCACTGCGATTCCGGTTTGAGAACAACCGTCGTTTCCATCATCGAGAGCGGCGCCGGATCAGTCGATGTATCTGCGCGCCCGGCCTTGCCGAACACGCGTTCGACCTCCGGGATCTGCTTGAGAAGTTGATCTTGTCGCTGTAGCAGCGCCGCCGCAGCGGTCGCCGAGATTCCCGGGAGTGTCGTCGGCATATAAAGGATGACGCCCTCATTGAGCGGCGGCATGAACTCGTGGCCGAGTTGGAAGTAGATCGGAATCGTGATGAGAACCACGATTAACGCCAGCGCGATCACCAGGCGTGTGTGTCGAAGGATCCAATGCGCCGCAGGACCGTAGACGCGAAACAACATCCGGGAGATGGGATGCTTTTCTTCGGAATGAATCGTTCCGACGGCGACGGCGTTGACAGCATTGCGAAGCCACACCGGACGAAAGGTGAACTTTCGCTCCCGAATGATCAGCAGCATCATCGCCGGCACGAGCGTGACGGCCAGCACGGCGGCGAAGGCCATGGAAAAGTTTTTCGTGAATGCCAGCGGCTTGAAGAGCTTTCCTTCCTGAGCCTCCAGCGCGAAGATCGGCATGAACGACAGAGCGATGACCAATAGCGAGAAGAAGCTCGGCCGGCCGACTTCCTGCACCGCGCCCACCAGCACTTCCTTATAGTCACCCTGGCGCCCTGTGTGCTCCCAGGCATCGAGCTTTTTGTGCGCGTTCTCGATGACCACGATGGCCGCGTCGACCATCGCGCCGATGGCCACGGCGATGCCGCCGAGGGACATGATGTTGGAGTTGATCCCGAAGATCTTCATCGGGATGAAGGACATGATCACCGCGGCCGGAATGGTGATGATGGGGATGAAGGCACTCGGGATGTGCCAGAGGAAGATGAGAATGATCAACGAGACGATGATCATCTCCAGCAGCAGCTCGTGGTTGAGCGTGTGGATCGACTCTTCGATCAACTGCGAGCGGTCGTAGGTCTCAACGAGCTTCACGCCCTTCGGCAGCGAGGGCTCGATTTCTTTCAGCCGCTCTTTCACGTGAGTGATCACGTTCATGGCGTTTTCGCCGTGGCGCATCACCACGACCCCGGCGGCGACCTCACCTTTGCCGTCCAGCTCCGCGATTCCGCGCCGCAGCTCCGGCCCGAGTTGAACGTCGGCGACATCTTTGAGGCGCACCGGCGTGCCGTGTTCGTCAGTCTTGACGACAATCTCTTCGAGATCGGACTTCGACCTCACATATCCATGCGCGCGAACCATGTACTCGGCACCGCTCCACTCGATGAGCCGTCCGCCAACTTCGCTGTTCGAATTCTTCACCGCTTCCGTCACTTGCATCAGCGGGATGCCGTACGCGGCGAGCTTGTTCGGATCGACGGTGATCTGGTACTGCCGCACGAACCCGCCGACGCTGGCCACTTCCGCGACTCCGGGAACCGATTGCAGCTCGTATCGGATGTGCCAGTCCTCCAGCGAACGCAGGTCCGCCAGCGAACGCTGACCGGTGGTATCGACGAGCGCGTACTGGTAGACCCAGCCGACGCCGGTCGCGTCCGGGCCTAACTCGGTCTTGACGCCTTCGGGCAAGCTGCCCTGCACTTTCGACAAGTACTCGAGCACACGGCTGCGCGCCCAGTACATGTCGGTGCCATCCTCGAAGATGACGTAAACGTAGGAGTAGCCGAAATCGGAGAAGCCGCGAATGGCCTTCACTCGCGGCGCGCCGAGCAGCGAGGTGATGATCGGGTACGTGACCTGGTCCTCGATGATGTCAGGACTGCGATCCCACTTCGAGTAGACGATCACCTGCGTGTCGGAAAGATCCGGCAGCGCATCGAGCGCGATGTTGTTGATGCTCCAGACTCCGGCGATGATCAGTCCAGCCACGATGATGAGGACGATGAAACGATTCGTGGCGGAGTAGCGAATCAGTTTTTCGATCAAGGCAGAAAGCAGAAGGCAGAAGGCAGAAGTGCCTTCGCGCTACTTGCCCCTCCATTTCTTGATCAGCGAGACAAAGATCGCAATCAGGTCATTTGTCTCGGTCCTGATCGATTCGAGTTTTTTCGACGTCATGAGATTTGCACCCTCGATGAGTTCCAGCCAGTAAAGCGGCTTTGCAACGTATTCAGCTTTCGATCGCGCACGAAGTGCTTCTCGGAAATGAGCACCAGGAGAGGTGCCGCTTCGCAGCAATTGATCGCCGAGACGCCAGCCGATACGCGTGTCAGGCAGTGCCGAAACGAGACGGATGACGCGAAGCGAAAACTCCCGAGTGCGATCAACCAGATTTGTCATCCTTCTGCCTTCTGCCTTCTGCCTTCTGCTTTCTGCCTTCTGCTTTCTAGCGACGCAAGGCGTCGCGCAGCCTCGACTCGGAATCGATCAGAAAGTTCGCATCGACAGCGACTGTCTCTCCCGCGGAAATCCCCGACTTGATCTCGTAATAGCCGTTCGCCTTCACGCCCGTTCGCACTTCGCGCGGCTCGAATTGACCATTCCCTCGGTCGACGAAGGCGATCGACCGTGTACCTGTTTGCAGCACGGCGCTGTCCGGAACGGCGACGGCCCTTCCGACCGGCTCCTGAAGAATCACATCTGTGTACATATCGGGTCTGAGCAGACCGCCGGGGTTATCGAGCTCGAGTCGCACCTTCGCCGTGCGCGTCTTTGCATCCAGCGTCGGCGACACAAAGCTGACGCGGCCAATCCAGCTACGATCAGGAATCGACGAAATCGTCACCTGCGCAGTCTGCCCCACGCGGACGTACGGCAAATCGAATTCGTAGACGTCGGCGAGAATCCAAACGCGACTGAGGTCGCCGATCTCGTAGAGTGTGTCGGTCGGCATCACGCGCGTTCCCTGGATGGCGTTCTTCGTCAAGACGACGCCACCGACCGGCGACCGGATGATGACATCGCGCTGCGGCTTGCCGCTGCGCACCACGCGATCAATATCCTCGGCGCTCATGTCCCACAGCAGCAGGCGGCGGCGCGCTGAATCGGCGAGCGTGCTTCCGAACTGGGAGCGATTGCGCTCAGCGAGGATCAACTCCTGCTGCGTCGACAGCAGATCCGGACTGTAGATCGAGAACAGCGGCTGACCGCGACGGACCGGCTCGCCCGTGAAGTTCACGTAGAGGTTCTCGATGAAGCCTTCCAATTTTGTGTGGATCTGGGCGAGCTTGCGCTCGTCGACCGCCACCCGACCGACTGTGCGCGTACTGCGAGAGAGATCGCGCAGCTCGGCTTTCGCCAGCTTCACTCCAATGATCTGCTGGCGGGCCGGCGGCAGAGAGACGTTGGCGTAGCCGCTGACCGTCGACGTTGACGCGCTCGTCGATGCCTCGTCCGCGTAAACAGGCACGAGCTTCATGCCGCAGTCGATGGCACGTCCGGGCTTATTCGAGCGCGTGGTGTGCGGTGGCCCCTGCGAAATCATCGGATCGACCCACTCGATCACGCGCCGTCCGCTGTTGTCCTGCACAACTCCGTTGATTTCGTTCGTCTGTCGCTTTTGGATCAAAACGATGGCCAGGACGATCGCCAACATTGCAGAGATGATCCACGGAAAAATTCGCTTGATCATTGGCTCATCTCCATGGATTGCTTCGCCGGCGCCGCGCCGCTACGCGCTCCACGCTGCATCGCCTTGATGTCGACCTCTGCCAGCATTTTCTGGCGCAGGAAATCGTAGTAGTCGACGTTCAGGGCGACATACGTGCGTAGCGATCCGAGGACCGCATCGAATGTGGTCTTGCCGGTTTGGTATGCGGCGAGAGACGACTCGAATCCGATCTTCGCCTGGGGAACGAGTTTATTGATGTGGATATCGATCTGCTCGATGGCCTCGTTGCGCGATACGAGCTCGCTGCCGAGGTCCTGAAGAAGCTGCTGCCGAAGAACTTCGATCTGCTGGCGAGCCCCGTCGCGACGGGCGATTGCCTCCCGGATGCGCGGCTCGATGATCGCCGACTTGCGAATCGGGAGCTCGACGCGCGCGGTGAGACTGAACATATCTGTGTTCCGAGGTCGAACACCATACGAAGCTTCCACACTGACGTCCGGCCTCGTCGCCAGCTTTGCCAATCGGATGTCTTCTTCGGCACGCGCCAGTTCCGCCTGCAACTCCGCGATCGCGGGCGTGGACTCGGGCAGCGTGCCATTGAAGCCACCCTCATGCTCGGCATGCATGGCGTGCCGGAGTGAAAAAGGCGGAACAGGCGTGGTCGCTGGTAACTCGAGAAGCGGCAGAAGTCGCGCCAGCGCGGCGTTTCTCTGGCGCCGCAACGCGATGAGCTGATGCTCGACATTGCTCTCCTCGAGCATCGCGCGAATCAGGTCAGCCTGCGGTACCGCGCCCGTTTCGTAGCGGGCCCGTGAGGCCTCGACGACGGACTCGAGGACAGTGGCGATGTCTTCGGTCGACTCGACTTGGTTCTGCGCGGCGGCCGCTTCGATGTAGGCCGAGCGAACATCTCGTTCGACCTCTGCGCGTCGCGATTCATACTCGCGCTGGAGTCGCCCGACATCGAGCTCTGCCGATCGACGCAGGGCATCGCGCCGCGACTTGCGCACCAGCGTCTGTGATGCGCCCACCATGTACATGGTCATGAAGTCGTAGGAGAGATTGACCGGCTCGTTCTGGACTCCACCCATCAGCATGGGATTTGGTAGCGATCCCGCTGGAGCGACCCGCTCCTTCGCCGCGCGAATCTGCGCCGAGAGGCTGGCCAGCGATGGGTTGACTTCGTTCGCCGCCTGCACGACGGCGTCGGGGTTGTTCCAGTCGACTGCAAGGCAGAAGGCAGAAGGCAGAAAGCAGAAGGTGAAAAAAAGTATGACTTTCATAGCTCCTCAGTAGAAAAGCAGAAGGAAGAAGGCAGAAGGCAGAAGGCGAAAGATCAAAAGGCACACTTCTGCCTTCTGCTTTCTGCCTTCTGACTTGCCTTTAGATGAGGAGGATGGAGAGAAGCGCGATGCGGCGTTGGAGAGTCTGGCGCTCGAGCGGCGTCATCGCGGTAAGCGCGAAGTGCGGTCGGCCGGTGAACGCCTGGACAGTCGGCAGGATCGCCACGGCCAGAAGCGCAGGCGCATGGTGATCAGCTTGTTTCGAATTTGTGTAATCCCGACCCGCAGCCGGTGCCTGCGCGCAATTGGTCGTGTTGCAGCAGTCGGGTTGATGCGCGTCGGCCATGTGCGCTCCGAGATGCGGCGGGCAGCATGGCATCGAACGACAGAAGCCGATATTGCCGACCGCCATCGGAATGGCGACGATGGCGAGCATCGCCGCGAGGATCAGTGCTCTACGCATCATCGGGTCTGAACCGTCGCTTCATTTGCCGCATTCCGCGCACAAGGCTAGCCGCTTCTCCCATCTTACTCTTTGATGCGGATGTTTAGCCCCGTCGGAATGGACCGCGGAGCTTTTTACCTCACACCCGCCCGCAAATCCTGAATGTGCGCGGCCATGACCGTGTCGCCGGCTGCCAGCGTCGGGCCCGTGTAGAGCATCGCGGCCAGCCCCAGGCTGGCGCGTGCTTCGTCGAGATTCGACCGCAACTCGGTGATGTGAACAACCTTGATGAAGACGTCCGCCGTCAGCGTGTCGGTGAAGGTCGCCGCAGACAAGCCGGCTGCGGCCCGGACCGCGTTGACCGCTGTTCGCAGCTCCGTGAGGTGAACAGCTTTGATGATCGTCGAGGCCGCGACAACCGGATCATCAGTAAACACCATTGTCGTAGCCAGATCCCTGTTGCTCGGTAACCCGATGTTCGACGCGTCGGTGGCCCGAACGAAGTAGACGTAGGTCGTGTTAGGCGTCAGCGATGTATTCGTGAGGTTGTTTGTGCTCGGAGATCCGACCAGGACAAAGGGAAGTTCGGCGGTGCGATGAGGATCGTCGTGGGATCGTTCGCCATGCTGTTCGCGATGAAGATCTCTCCACCGCCAGAGACGCTCACCGTATTGATGATGCTCGCCCTCCCTGCGCGAAGTTGCCGGTGTCGCTTGCCATCCTGCCGCGCTGAGCGATAACCTCGCGTGCTCGAGGATCGTCCATGAATCGTCGCGTCGGACTCGCCCTCTTATTCGCGCTAGCTCTCTTCAGCGCCGCGCTCGCCGCGCCCCATCCCGTCAGCGTCGACGACCTGATGAAGCTTCGCTGGATCGCCGACGTTCAAATTTCCCCGGATGGAGAGCGCGTGGCCTACGTCGTCTCCCAGCCCAACGTCGAGAACAACACGCACGACGCGCAGCTTTACGTCGTCCCCACCGCCGGTGGCGCGCCGGTGCGCATGACCTTCGGCACGCGCATCTTCAACGTTCCGAGGCCCGCACCGCACCTGCGCTGGTCGCCGAACGGATCCTCGCTCGCTTTCGTCGCGCTGGTGAATGATCTTCCCCAGGTGGTCAGCATGAACGCCACCGGCGGCGAGGCGCGAGCTCTGACCACGGCCAAAGAGGGAACGGCGATGTTCGAGTGGTCGCCAGATGGGCGGCGCATCGCCTACATCGCTCCCGATCCGGCGCCCGCCGACGAAGAGCGTCGCAAGAAAGACAAGACCTATGTAAACGAGGTGGACCGCAACGAGCGGCCGCCGCGGGTGTGGATCCAGGACGTGGCGGGCGGCAACTCTCGCGCGATCACGCCGGCGGACCAATACGTGTTGGGTCTTTCGTGGTCGCCCGACGGAAGCACGGTCGCCTACGCCGCCTCGAACGTCGGCGGCTTCAACTCGCAGTACCACAGCAAGATCTACTCTGTGCCCTCTGCGGGCGGCGCGCCCAGGGCGATCGTCGACCGTCCTGGGATGAACCGTTCTCCTTCGTACTCACCCGACGGACGCTGGATCGGTTTCGTCTCCACCGGCGGAACGGCGGAGATGATGTCGGTCTGGGGCCTTCACGTCGTGCCTGCGACGGGCGGCGCGCCCCGCGACCTCAGCACCGAAACGCGGGCCTGGATCGGCGAGTTCGTGTGGTCGGCAGACAGCTTATCCATTATCTATGTGCCCAACGAGGGCACCTCGCTGCGCGGAGCGGGCATGTTCGAGCAGCCGATCTTCCGCACGTGGATCGACAACGGCCGCAACGAGCGTGTGACGCTTGGACCGACGGTCAACTACTCGCCGAGCCTGAGCCGCGACGGCAAGCGCCTCGCCTATCGCTCGGTCGAGGCGCTGACCATGGGCGACGTCTTCGTCCAGGACCTCACGGCCGGCGGCAAGGTGCGGAAGCTGACGGACACGAACCCCGAGCTCGCCGACTTGACGCTCGGCGCCATCAAGCCGATCCACTGGCGTTCGTTCGACGGGATGGAAATTTGGGGCCTGCTGCTCACGCCACCCGGTTACGACGGCAGCAAGAAGATCCCGCTTCTCACGTATTGTCACGGCGGTCCGATCGGCGGATTCACTTACGGTCTCTTCCCGCAGTTCATGCACACGGTGCCGCAGGTCGACATCTACGGAACGCAGGCCATGGCCAGCGCGGGCTTCGCGGTGCTCTTTCCGATGCCGCGCGGCGGCTCCGGCTACGGCGTCGATGGCTTCAAGATGATCAAGAACAGCTGGGGCGAAGGCGACTACAAAGACATCATGGCCGGTGTCGACTACGTCATCAGCCTCGGCATCGCCGACCCTGACCGCCTGGGCGTGATGGGCGGGTCGTACGGCGGCTTCATGACGAACTGGATCGTGACCCAGACCAACCGCTTCAAGGCCGCGGCCACTATGTGCAGCCTGAGCGACGTGTCGGACTTGTACTACCTGTCCGACGCGGGCGACTTCACGGTCGAGTACTTCGGCGATCCACTCAAGGACGCCGCCAGATATGCCGCGCACTCGCCGATCACGTTCGTGAACAACGTGACGACTCCGCTCCTGATCCAACATGGAGAAAACGATCGGCGCGTCCCGCTGATGCAAGCGCAAAAGTTCTACAAGGCCCTGAAAGCCCAGGGCAAGACGGTGGAGTTCGAGATCTTCCCTCGCGGCGGGCACGTGCTCTCCGAGCCCGCGCAACAGCGAGAAATCATGCGGCGGAACCTGGCCTGGTTCCAGAGATGGCTCAAACCCTGAGGAAGCCTTGTACAAATCGTCCTTCTCCCCGCTACGCGGGGCGAGGGGCTACTTGGAGGTGCCTATGAAGAAGGCCAGTCTAACCCTCGCCTTTGCGCTTGCCCTCGCATGGACGGCAAACGCGCAGACAACAGCGACATTGGAGGGCAGAGTCGTCGACGCTTCCGGCGGGGGAATCGCCGGCGCTACCGTCGAGGTCAAAGGCCCGACGGTACGGCGCGAGGTCGCGGCGGATGCGAAAGGGTTCTACCGCGCGCTGGCGCTGCCCGCCGGCGTCTACTCGGTCTCGGCATCCAGCTCCGGCTTCAAGACCAAGGTGCTCGACGGGATCGAACTATTCCTCGACCGGACCGTGACCATCGACATCCCGATGCAGGTGGCGGCGCAGTCAGAGTCGATGACCGTGCAGGTTTCGGCTCCGCTTGTGGACGTCAACAGCTCCTCCAACCGCCAGGTCATCGACTCGCGCACCATCGACGCGATTCCGCTGAACGGCCGCAACTATCTCGACCTCATCCTGCTCACTCCCGGCGTCGACGTGAACACCAACGCGCGCGCCGATCTCGCTCCCGCGCGCGACACCAGCGGCGCGATTTTCGGCGAGCGCGCGGGCAACACCGCCTTTCTCATCGATGGTCTCGAGAACAACGACGACGTACGCGGCGGCGTGTTCCAGAACTTCACGCAGGACGCGATCCAGGAGTTCGAGGTCATCGACGCCGGCTACAAAGCGGAGTTCGGCCGCGGGGCCGGCGGGGTGGTCAATGTATTGACGAAATCGGGCACCGACCAGACGCGCGGCTCGGCGTTCTTCTTCTTCCGCGACGACGCGCTCGATGCCTCCACGGTGAGAGGCCAGGATCCTCCCAAGCTGAAGCGTTACAACTCCGGACTGACTCTCGGCGGTCCGGTGGTTAGAGAGCGCGCCTGGTACTTCGGCTCATTTGAATATTTCAATGAGAAGCGGGCGTCGATCTTTCCGCCTAACATTCCGGCAAGCCTGGCCGCGGGCGAAGATTTCTCGCGGCAGCCCAAGATCACCAACTACCGCGGTTTTGGCAAATACAATCAGGCTCTGAGCCACAGCAACGACATGCGCGTGGAGGCGTCGTGGTCGCGCAACCAGAATCTGAATCAGCTCTCCGGCGCCACCAGCCTCCCCAGCGCCAGCACGAACAATCGCACGACGACGTTCCTCGGCACCGCCGCCATGAACACGATCTTGAGCAACAGCTCGTTGCTGGAGAGCTCGCTCGGCTACCGCAGTCAGCGCTTCTCGCAGAACCAGGACAGTCAGACGGGCGGCAGGAGCTACAACATTTTTTGGACGGACGGAGGCTCGGGCTTCAACTTCGGGCCGCCGATCGGCAGCGTACAGGGCCTCAACCAGAAGTACCTGACCTTGCGCGAAGCCTTCTCGATCTTCTCTGGCGAAAAACATTCGGCCAAAGCGGGCGCGGAGTACGTGAGGACCGTGGTGGACGGCGTGCAGGGGCCGGGCCTCCAGTACGTGATCGCGACCACCCATCCCAACTTCGACAAATACGGCCGCGAATCGTTCCAGATCCCGCAAGGCACCGGCTTCGTCAATCCCGGCGACGATCAGATCCGATTGCGCAACAACGGCATCAGCCTGTTCGCACAAGACGACTGGCGCGTCCTGAGCAAGCTGATGCTGAACCTCGGCCTGCGCTACGAGCGCGATTCGAAATTCAAGGACAACAATTTCGCACCGCGCGTCGGCTTCAACTGGAGCCCCGATGCCAAGACGGTGGTCCGCGCGAACTACGGGATCTACTACGACCGCTATCGCCTCGGCATCGCCGAGGCCGTTCCCAGCCTGGGCGGTTTCAATGGACGAACGCTGGTCGAGTTCGACTACCCGCGGCTGGCCGCCGATACAGGGCTCAACCTGGCCAGAAGCTTGAGTGCGATTGGCATCTTCCTGAAGGATCCCCTCTACCTCAACAAAGCCTTCAACCTGCCGGCGGGCACACTCGTGACGCGCGACAACGTGCAGCAGCTCACCGGACTCACGCCTGATCAGTTTCTGGCCAAGCTCCGCCAGGTCCTCACCGATACTGGACGACCCTTTAACCCGGTCAGTTTTTCGCCGATCACCGGCTATCTGCGCCAGGACCTGACCGCCGCGTTGCAAGACGAGGTCCGCGCCGAGGAACCGTTCAGGACGCCGTACAACAGGACCATCACGGTCGGCGTGCAGCGCGCGCTGCTTCCCGACCTGGCGGCGAGCGCGACATACGTGCATCGGAAAATCAAGAACATCCTCGGCGTGCGCATCACCAACCTGTCATTCGACTCGCGCACGGTCGGCGCGCCGGTCACCACCGACGGCGGGCCGCTTCGGCGGACCTACGGCGCCTTCTACGACGGCAAGTACGACGCCGCGGTCCTGTCGCTGGAAAAGCGCTTCCGCGATCGGTACCAGTTCCAGGCCAACTACACATACGCCAAGGCCACGGACAATCTGCTCAATTCGAACCTCGGCCTGGGCCTCGGCGCCCAGGGCGGCGGGGCGGTGCCTACGGATAACCTCAATCTGGAGTTCGACCGCGGAAACTCCGATCTCTCGGTGCGCCACACGTTCGTTGCGTCGGGGATCGCCATGCTGCCGGCCGGATTCTCGGTGAGCGGCGTGCTGCGCGCCACCAGCGGCGCATACTTCACCGCCTCGTCCAACACTACCATCGACTACGACGGCGATGGTATCTCCTCGCGCCGGCCTCGCGGCACGACGCGGAATCAGTTCACAGGACCGTCAACGTTCAACCTCGACCTGCGCGCCGAAAAGAGTTTCCGCATCGGCTCGGGCATGGACGCTTCGCTTCTCGTCGAGGGCTTCAACATCACCAATGCCAAGAATCCCAGACTCATCGACGCGAGTTACGTGAGCGGCGCGCCGGGTGCGACGTTCGGCAACGTGCTCGTGCCACTGCCCGGGCGAGAGCTGCAACTGGGCGCGCGCTTGAGGTTCTGAGCGGCGACCCGCGAACTAGACGAGAATTAGACACTGGTTTTCCTGGTGCGTAGCATATCGTCATGAGCCGCGAAACGATCCTGAAGCTGATCGATACGAACCGCGAGCAGTTACATAAGCTCGGAGTTCGCGAGCTCGGCTTGTTCGGCTCGTTCGCACGAGGAGAGGCGCGTCCCGATAGCGACGTCGATTTTTTCGTCGATCTCGAACAGAAATCCTTCGATCGCTATATGGCGGTGAAAGAGCTGCTAGAGGACGTTCTGTGTCGCAAGGTTGATCTCGTACTGAAGAGCGCGATCAAGCCGCGGCTTCGTGAGGTCATTCTGCGCGAGGCAGTGCGTGCCGCGTGACGTTCGCGTCCACCTTGAAGACATCGTCGAGGCGTGCACCCGAATCAATATCTACACATCTGATATGTCGCTCGAGCACTTTCGCTCGGATCAGAAAACGATCGACGCTGTCGTTCGAAATCTCGAAGTGATCGGCGAGGCCGCCAAGAAGGTTCCTGACGATATCCGCAAATTGATCGACGTCGAATGGAAGCGAATCGCGGGGCTGAAAGACATTCTGATTCACGAATACTTCCGAGTCGACGTTGATATAGTTTGGGACGTGGTCAAAGGGAAAGTTCCGGAGCTCTCTCGCCATGTGAGCGAATACCTCAAAAAACGCGGTGCGTAACTGAACCGAGGTGCTGGATGGACGTCTCGATGAAGAGGAGAAGCGGGAACTTCACGAATTCGCACGGAGCTTTCAGCCGGACGTGGAGGCGCATCATCCGCTTCCTGCCGCGACTAAGTTGCCACTTGACCAACCACCGCCTGCGGTTACATTTCCAGGGCAGCAGTTTGTTTTCACAGGAACATTCTTGAGCGGCACGCGGAAATGGTGCGAAGAACAAGTAATCAGCAGAGGCGGGATCTGCAGGAGCAGAGTTGTCCAGACCATGAACGTTCTCGTAATCGGTGAACTCGCCAGTCAACACTGGACGCAGAGCTCTCACGGAAGGAAGATAGAAGAGGTCATGCGCCTGAAAACTTCTGGCTTTTCGATCGCGGTAATTGACGAAGCACACTTTGCCCGGCATCTGTAGCGATGGATTCACCGTGGAAGACAATCCCAGACTCATCGACGCGAGTTACGTGAGCGGCGCGCCGGGTGCGACGTTCGGCAACACGCTCGTGCCACTGCCCGGCCGAGAGCTGCAACTGGGCGCGCGCTTGAGGTTCTGAGCTCCAGTTACAAAGCCGACACAACGACGGAAATGACGTGGATTTTCCGGCGATTGGTTTGTATTTCAAAGAGGAGAAATGGCAATGCTGAACAAGTCATTCCGTTTCGCCATACTCGCAATTGTCGGGTGCTCTGCGATCGCTGCCGCACAGAGCAGAGGCTCTTTCGTTCGGACGGGCGACATGACGACTGCCCGTTCCGGCCATACCGCGACTTTACTTGCGGACGGGACGGTTTTGATCACGGGCGGCAAGGTCCTGCCCGCAGACCAGAGCCTAACAAGCGCCGAGTTGTACGACCCTTCCACGGGTTCGTTCGCCCCAGCCGGCAATATGACTACAGCGCGGCGGGCGCATACTGCCACTCTTCTCCGCGATGGCAAAGTGCTGATCGCCGGCGGTTTGGACTTCGGCCCACCGAGCGCCGAGTTGTACGACCCGGCAACGAGAACGTTCACCGCTATTGGTGCAATGATCCAGAATCGGGTTTTTCATGCAGCCATATTGCTTCCGAACGGCGGAGTGCTGATCGCCGGCGGCTCGGGCTCATTGAACGCCGAGTTGTATGACCCTGAAATGGGCACGTTTTCATTGACAGGTGAGTATGCCGAAAGATTGAAATTCTCTGGGTTCACGAATACAGCCAACTCCCTGCCGGACGGGAAAGTGCTCATCGCTGGTGAAAATCCGCCGATGATTTACGACCCGACCAGCGGCACCTTCAGTACGACAGGAACGATGGCCGAGAACGTATACCACTACGGGGTGGAGTGGCATGCGAGCACCTCCCTGAGGGATGGCACGGTGCTGATTACCGGCGGTAATGATGATGGCACGTGCGGTGGATTCGCCAATGCCGAAATCTACGACCCGGCCTCAGGCACTTTCAGCGTCACCGGAAAGATGACGACCAGTCGGGACATCCACACCGCGACTCTTCTTCGCGACGGAACCGTGTTGTTGGCTGGCGGCGGCGAAGGCTGGTGCTACCATCCAACACTCGACAGTGCTGAGGTATACGACCCGGCGAGCCGCGCGTTTGTCGCTGTCGGAAAGATGACCCAGAGTCGGTCCGGCCACACGGCGACGTTACTCAATGACGGTACGGTCTTGATCACCGGCGGATTTTCATCAGCCGGCACTGCACGAAGCGCCGAGCTTTACCGGCCTGCACCGACCGAGGCATCGGGAAGGAAACTCGGACGCCGCTAAAGAGCTTCTGGACGCCAAAGTCCAGCTGCGTCATCGCACGTAAGTTTTCAGACACAGAATTCTGAGACTGCCGGCTGCAGTCGCACCGCGCGTTCTAACGCTTGCAGAGCGAGATCGTCAACGCACAGGATCTCGTGCTGGCGCAGTCGCAGCATTGACGGTTGTCCGATTCGCATCGGTGCGGCGTTCGGTGGATAATCCCGCCACCGTTTCACCCTCAGGGGGTTCCTCACTGCGATCGTTCCAGATGTCGCTTCGCGCCGCGCTGGGCCTCGCGATATTGCTGGCTTGCTCGCTCCGAGCCGACATCTCGGGCATCGTGCGCGACGCCGAGAGCCTCGATCCGATCGCCGGCGCCTTCATCCACCTGCGAAGCGACGGGGGTGCCGCGGGGGTCATCACGGGGATCGACGGCAGGTTCACCCTGGCCGTCAATCCAACCGTGGTGAGCGAGATCGCAGCTTCGATCCCGTACAACCGTGCGGCGCCGATCAACTACCTGATCGGCAGCAGCTTCGCCTCCAACGGCGAGAGCGACGTCCTGATCAAGCTCGACCGGCTGCCGGCGACCGACGACCCAGGTTACACGCCCGCGTCGTCGCTCACCTGCTCGGGCTGTCACCCGACCGTCTACTCGCAGTGGAGCAGCTCCAACCACGCCGACACAGCGCGGAACAGTTGGGTGATGGACCTCTACTCGGGGAACGGTACGCCGGGAGGCGGTTCGGGGTACGTCTACCGGTCGTCGCACAATCCAGGGAATACCGGCTTCTGCGCGACGTGTCATACGCCGATGGCCGAGGTGCGCAATCCCGGCAAGGTCTATCTCGACGAGGTCTCGGAAACCGGTGCGCTCGAAGGGGTCAACTGTGTGAGCTGCCACCAGCTCGACGCGGTGAACGCCGGCAACCTCAACGCCCTTCATGTTCTGGGCAAGGCGACCTATCGCTTCCCGCTGGGGAAGTTTCCCGCCGGCGACTACGTCTGGGGGCCGCTCACCGACTCTATCTTCGGGCGCATGCAATCGTCGCACTCGCCGCTGCAGAGCGACTCGTTGATTTGCGCTTCCTGCCACCAGTACGACCGCCCGGACAACGGCGTGCCCGGGCAGCACACCTACACCGAGTGGCAGGCCTCGTCGTACTCGATTCCCGGCCCCGGCTACCGAGGCTGTCAGGACTGCCACATGCCGCCAGCAACCGGCCTGGGTTCCGTGTGCGTCTTCGGGCCCGACAATCGAGCAGGCGCGGAGCGCCGGCAACACACCATCATTGGCTCAACGCCGCAGATGCTCCAGGACAACATCAGCCTAACAGCGACGGCCGCCGACATCGGCTTTGGGCGGATCCGTGTCAGCGCCGACGTGAGAAACTTCGGCGCCGGACATAGCTTCCCGACGGGCATCGCAATCCGCAACGCGATGCTGGTCCTGACCGCCCGCTACAACGGCGTTGAGCTGGCGCAGGTGGCCGGCCCGACCATCCCCTTCTGGGGCAGCGATGACGTCCCAGGCAACCAGCCCGGCGACTACGCCGGCCACGCCGGCAAGGGCTTCGCAAAAGTCCTCGAGGGGCGGATCAACGGACAGGGTCCGGTCGTCCGTCCCGTGATGTTCATCGACGGCGAGCGGGCGTTCTCGAGCACGGCGATCCTGTCGGGCGCCACCGACACCACCGCGGTCGAATTCGAGCTCCCGCCGGGCGTCCCGTTCGGCGCGATGGTCAGCGTCGAGGCGAAGCTGCTCTATCGCCGCGCATTCCGCGCCTACCAGGTATCCAAGGGATGGACCACGAGCGCCCATGGCGGGCCGATCGAGATCGAGGTGGCGAACCGGCAGTTTCAGGTCGCCACGCAGGGATCGCTTTTCGCAATCCCAACGATGGAACGCGGCGTGCTCGCGGTGCTGGCGCTGGCGCTGGCGGGATCGGGCCTGGCCCTGCTGGGCGCGCGCTTGAAGTTCTGAGCCGCCGGTCGTCACGCCGGGTTCTAAAATAGCGTGTAAAAGGACGGCGAAATGAATACTCGAGCGATGGTCTGGTCGCTGCGGCGTGAACTGTGGGAGAACCGTTCGATCTACATCGCGCCGCTAGCCGTCGCCGCGGTCATGGTATTCGGCTTCTTCATCGCGGCGATTGCCGCGTTGGCAAACGCGGTGAAGCTCGATCCGCGGCCTGACAAGCTCGCCCAGCCATTCAATTTCGTGGCGGTTTTGATGATGGCGACGACGTTCATCGTTGCAGTCTTCTACTGTCTCGATGCGCTGCATGGCGAGCGTCGCGACCGCAGCGTTCTTTTCTGGAAGTCGATGCCGGTTTCAGATGTGACGACCGTGCTATCGAAGGCGGCCATCCCGCTTGTCGTTCTGCCGCTGATCACGTTCGTCCTCACCATCGCCACGCAGTTGATCATGCTGCTGCTGGGCAGCGCAGTCGCTCTGATCCGCGATCACAGCGCGGCCGCGCTGTGGACGAAGTTGCCGTGGTTCCAGATGTCGGGCATGCTGCTCTACCACCTGCTGAGCGTCCACTCGCTGTACTATGCGCCGTTCTTCGGGTGGCTGCTGCTCGCCTCAGCGTGGGCGAAGCGCGCACCAATTCTTTGGGCCGCCTTACCTCTCGTCGCGATCGGCATCCTCGAGAAGATGGCCTTCAACACTTCGTATTTCGGCGCCATGCTCGCGTCGCGCGTCAGCGGCGGCGCGAAGGACGGCGGCATGCAGGGCGGCGTCACGATGCTGGGACATTTCAACCTCGGAGAATTTCTGAGCAGTCCCGGTTTGTGGATCGGCCTCACGGTCACCGCGGCATTCCTCGCCGGCGCGGTGCTTCTGCGCCGGTATCGCGCTCCCATCTGATCGTGGAGGCCTACCTCCGCGAGCTGACCGCTCCTCCACCCCCACTGTCTCGCCGGCAGATCTTGCTGCTCGGCGCGCTCTGTGTCGTTGTCGCGATCAGCCGCTGGTATGCACTCTCCACGTCGCAGTTCGACTGGGACGAGTCGCTCTTCGCCTGCGGCGTGCGGAACTACGACGTCACTGCACAGCATCCCCACCCGCCCGGCTATCCGCTCTTCATCCTGTTCGCGAAGATCGTGGGCCTCGCTGTTCACGACGATTTCCGTTCGTTGCAGGCGGTCGTCGCCGTCGCCTCGTTTTTGCTGTTCCCGGCGACGTTCTTCCTGCTGCGCGAGCTGCGCTTCCGATTCCGAATCGCAATCACGGGCGCTGTCATCACTGCGTTTCTTCCGACCGTGTGGTACTACGGCGGGACGGCGTTGAGCGACGTTCCGGCGCTCTGCGCGGTCGTCGTTGCGTCGGCGCTTCTGCTCGCCGGTGGCCGCAATCCGCGCGCGTGGATCGCCGGCATGTTCGTCGCCGGCATCGCAGGCGGCATCCGCCCGTTGCACGTCGTGATCGCTGTCGTTCCGGCGATCGCGGGAGCCGCGGCGTTGCGACGGCCGCGAACCATCCTGACCGGCTGCGCCGTCTTCGCGGCCGTCGTTGCGGCGAGCTACATCGGCGCGGCGCTGGCGACGCCGAAGCCGCCATGGGGCTATCTGCACGAGATTGGCGTGACCGCGCGCTACATCGGCTCGACGGACTCCTTCAACAACGTCACACGTCCGCCGCTGCGGGAGCTTGCCGCGACGTTTTTCATGTACTCGCATCGCGGCGGAAAAGTGGGAGTGGCACTCCTCGCCCTTGCCGCGATCGGCCTCGCCGAAGCGACGGCCCGTCGTCGCGTGAATGTCGGGATCATTCTCGCGATGTTCGTGCCGATCGCGATTGTGAGCTGGATGATGCTCGACCTCACCGCCGTGACGCGCTACGGGCTCGCTTACGCAATGCTGTACTGCCTCGCTGCCGCCTACGGCATCGACGTGCTCGTGCGCGTTCTGAAAAACGAGACGGCGCAAGGCGCGATCACGACGGCCGCCGCCACCATCCTTATCGTCGCAATGATCAACTGGATACGGCCCGCTCTCGCGGTCGTCCGTCATCACGCCTCTCCGCCAATCGCTGCGATGCGTTGGATCCGAACGCACGTGGCCCCCGTCGGACCTCGTCTCTACGTCGATGCCAACCTCGTCTACCACGCCGAGTACGAGCTCGCCGGCTACGACATCCACGGCTTCGGCACGTACGACCAGATCCCGGCTGACGCATACATCGCCGGCAACTACTGCCTGGTCGACCGGCTGACGATTCAGCCACACGTGCACTACTTCTCCTTCCCGCGCAAACGTCTCGCGGAGATCGCCCGCGTGGTCTACTTCGAGACCTCCGTCATCCCGATGGACGCGATGATCCGTTTCGGCGATGGGTGGTATCAGGACGAGTGGGACGCGCAGCGGACTCGAGCGTGGCGCTGGATGCGGGAGAGCTCGACAACTCTGTTTCCACCGATCGGATCGAAGGGGGTGCTCCGCCTCAGGTTCCATCTTCCGCTGGATGCTCTGCCGCGCCCGGCAAAACTGACAATCATCTGGAACGGAGCAGTGATCGAGCAGAGTATTTGCAAGGACCTCGACAACGATCGCCAATATATCGTGACCTCACGCACAGACGCGCCGAACGAATGCCGTATTTTTGTAGATGAAACTGCTCGTGCAAAAGGAGATCCGCGGGAGTTCGGCCTGCAGCTGGTGGGCGTTTCGTGGGAGCGGACAGGCTTCTGAGTTTTCCGTTCTGTTGTCAACGTTTTCGAAGGCCGGTTGTCTTGATAGCAGAATGAAGCAAGTCATCGGCGGTATCGCGCTGCTGCTTCTCACGGCCGCCGCGCCATTGCCGACGATCAGGACGCGTCCTGCAGTTCCGCGGGCGACGGGTTGGCCGAAGTACTGTGGCACCGTGTCGATGAGCGGGACACCGACCGGCGCCTCAGGGCTCAGCGTCGCGACCGTTCCGCGATTGACACTCGCCTGGAGAACGTCCCTGAACGGCCCGATCGCGTCCGCTCCGTCCGTATTCCGCAGCACGTTGTACGTCGGTGACTGGGGCGGCTTCGAAACGGCGATCGACGTGCAGAGCGGGGAAGTGCTCGCACAAGCCGACCTCGGACGCACCCAGGCGCCGCAGTGCAGTCCCTCGGCTCTCGGAATCACGTCGAGCCCGGCCATCGACGGCCAAATGATTTACGTCGCCGGCGGTGATGACGCGTTCTACGCGCTCGATCGCGACACGCTGGAGGTCATCTGGCGCAAATCCCTCGGCGACAATTCAGCGGCCGGTGGGTATTACGGCTGGTCGTCTCCGTCAGTCGTCGGAGGCCGAGTCCTGCAGGGCGTCGCGAGCAACTGCGACAACCCGTTTGTTCCCGGCCGCCTGGTTGCGCTCGACCGCCTAACAGGCGCCGAGGTCGCGTCTGCTGCGTTCATCGGCACTGGAGGAGTCGGAAACGGCGTGTGGACTTCGCCGGCGGTCGACTTGCAGAACGGCAAGATCTTCGTAACGACAGCATCGGGCCTCGACTACTCCAATGGTCTGGGTTACTCCATCGTTCGTCTCGATCTCCAGTCACTTGCATTCGAAGACCGTTGGAAGGTGGATCTGGGCGGCGACACGATGTGGGATGCGGACTGGGGATCGTCTCCCACGCTCTTCGTCGATCGGGATGGACAACAGCTCGTGGGTGCCGGTCACAAAGACGGCCACTACTACGCGTTCCTGCGATCGAACCTCGGCGCCGGACCGGTGTGGACAGCCGAGGTGGCGCAGCCGGGAGATGAGCCGCAGGGTGGTGATGGCACGCTGTCGACGGCTGCATTCGACGGAACGGCGCTGTACGTCGGCGGCGGCGTTCCCCCTGACTCGACGGATCCTTACGTCCACGGATCTGTGGTGGCACTCGACCCGGCGAGCGGAAAGATCCTGTGGCGCCAGGGCTTACCCGGCCCAGTGATCGCACCAGTCTCGACCGTGCACGGGGTCGTCTTTGCCGCGGGAGGCAATCTCGTCGAGGCACTCGACGCCGCAGACGGCAAAGTTCTCTGGTCGTACCGCACCACTGCCCCTCTCTACGGCGGCATCGCGATCGCCGGGGACACCATCTTCGTGGGCGACCTCTCCGGGAAGCTGTACGCGTTCCGGATCTTCTGATCGCGTACAATACAATCCGTCCAATTCGGCAATCGGGTCCCCATGCGACATCGCGCGCGAGTCTTCGCGCTCTTACTTTGCCTGTCCGCGTTACCGGCGGGCGCAGCGACGATCGTCGACTCGACGACCGGGATCAGCATCACCGTCAGCCGCGATGGCACGTACACGATCCAGCTGGCTGACCCGGCGTGGACCTTTTCCGGTACGGTCGCCGGCGGCGCGACGAACATCCGCACTACTATCGGCACCGACAACGCCGGCAATTTCCAGGAAATCGTTTTCGACGAGCGTGCGAAGGCAACGCGCCATTTCGGGATCCGCACCTGGTCCGGCCGTCCGGGCGTGCTCTTCACCCAGGCAGTTCCTGCTGCGTCTGCGAATCCCCCTGCTTTTCCGCGCTTCTCCATGTTTCCAACTCTTCCCTACAACATTTCCTTCGGCGGGACATGGTTCGGCGCGCATTTCGATCTCACCGGACGCGAAGGCCCATGGGTGTTCTTCGATGCCGCCGCTGACACCGCGGTGCTCTCGCCGGCCGCGAACTTCATGGTCGCAAAGCTCCATCTCGGATCCGGTGGTGAGATCGAGAGCGGCATCGACGGAGCGATCGCGACGCTGCCGACGGGGCACTCGCATTCAACGCTGCTGGTCATCGATCACGGCATCAATCGCGCGTTCGACACGTGGGGACACATCCTCACCGATCTTCACGGAAAAGTACGCCCCTCGAATGACGCTGATGTGACCCTCAAGTACCTCGGCTATTGGACCGACAACGGCGCCGCGTACTACTACAACTTCGAGGGATCGAGAGGATACGAAGAAACGCTCATCGGCGTTCGCGACGACTTCTTCCGCAAGGGCCTTCCCCTCGGCTACATGCAGCTCGACAGTTGGTGGTATCGCAAGGGCGAATCGGGCGACTGGAACCCCAAGCCCGACCAGTGGAACTTCGGGATCCACACGTACGAGGCACACCCGGAACTCTTTCCCGACGGTCTGGCATCGTTTCGCGACCGTCTCGGGCTTCCACTCGTTACACACGCCCGTTGGATCGACGCGAAGAGTCCGTATCGTTCGAAGTACATGATCTCGAACAACGTCGCTGTCGATCCGCAGTACTGGAACGACATCGCAGCGTACTTGAAGAAGTCAGGCGTCACCGCGTACGAGCAGGACTGGCTGGACTCGCGGGCGACGGCTGCATTCACACTCGCCGATCAGGACGCGTTCATGGACAACATGGCGCACGCGCTGGCGGCGAACGGCATCACGATGCAGTACTGCATGCCCACGCCGCGTCATGTGCTTCAGGGATCGAAGTACTCGAACCTGACCTCGATCCGGCTGTCCGACGATCACTTCGAAAGGAAACTCTGGCCCCAGGTGCTCTACGCGTCGCGGCTGGCATCGTCGCTCGGCATCTGGCCGTGGGTGGATGTCTTCTCCAGCGATGACGTGCCGAATCTCATGATCGCGACGCTGTCCGGTGGAGTGGTTGGCGCGAGCGACCCGATCGGGACCGCGAACGTGCGCAATCTCCAACGCGCGGCGCGCGCTGACGGCGTGATCGTGAAACCGGATGCGCCGCTCGTCCCAACCGACTCCACGTTCCTGGCCGAGGCACAGAACGGGCCGGGGCCGATGGTGGCTTATACGTACACGGAGCATGCGTCGAATCGCGCCGTCTACGTATTCGCGCTCCGGCGCGGCAATGCGGCGACCGCTGTCTTGACGCCATCGGAGACCGGACTCGCCGGCAAGGTGTTCGCGTACGACATGAGGCATCGCTCGGGAGAAGTGGTGGACGCCATCGCGCCGATCACTCTCGATCTGTCGCAGGACTGGACCAACGTCGTTCTCGTGCCGGTCAGCCGCTGCGGGATCGCGATGGTCGGCGATACCGGCAAGTTTGTGCCGCGCGGCCGCGCACGGATCGCGCAGCTCACCGATCGCGGAGAGGCGGTCGATGTCGAAGTTGCATTCGCCGCCGGCGAGCACAACGTGACGTTGACGGGCTACTCGCCCGGTCCACTGCAGGTGTCGGCGGCCGCCGGCCAGATCGTGAAAGTGTCGCGGAACTCTTCGACCGGCATGTTCGAGCTCGTGGTCGCGCCGGGCGCGAATGCGACCGCACGAGTGACGATCAGCTCCCCTGCTCCGCGGCGCCGGCCGGCGTGATGCTCAATTCACCACAGAGAGCACAGAGCACACAGAGTCGATCTAGCTGTGGCGGATGTTGAGGATGTCGCCGTCCTTGACGACGTAGTTCTTCCCCTCCAGTCGCCAGTGGCCGGCGTCCTTCGCCTTGGCGAATGATCCCTCGGCCGCGATGAAATCGTCGTAGTGTACGACCTCGGCGCGAATGAACTTGTTCACGAAGTCGGAGTGGATGACTCCCGCCGCCTCCTGCGCCGTCATTCCGGCGCGGATCGTCCAGGCGCGGCACTCGTCTTCGCCGACGGTCAGGAAGGATTGAAGTCCCAGAAGTGCGTACGCCTCGCGGATCAGCGTGTCGAGAGCGGACTCTTTAATCCCGTACTCGTCGAGGAAGACGCGCGCTTCGTCTCCGGAAAGCTCGGAGATCTCCATGTCGATCTTGCCGAAGAAGGCCACCACGCGCGTGCGCAGCCTCGCTTTCGCAGCGGCGACGCGGGCAACTTCCACCTCGAGAATCGACTGCTGCGACTCATCGAGCGACAGCGCGATCAGCATCGGCTTGAGCGTCAGAAGCTGATACGTCTTCAGAAGTTGCAGCTCCTCGGGACTCAGGTCCTCGTTGCGCAGCGGCTTCTCCTGTTGGAGCAGCGCCAGGCATTTCTCGAGGACGGGCAGCTCTTTTTTCATCAGATCGTCATTTCCGCGTCCGATCTGTTTGTGAATCTTCTGCAGGCGGGCTTCGATGATGGCCATGTCGGAGAGAATGAACTCGGTCTCGAACGTCGCGACGTCGCGCAGCGGATCGATGCTCCCCTCCGGATGCGGAACGGCATCGTTCCGGAAAAGGCGCACCACCTGAATCAGCGCGTCGTTGTTCTTCACAGCGGAGAGAAAACTGGTGGTGAACTGGCTCGTGCCGCTGGCTCCTTTTTTCAAGCCGGCCACATCGACGAATTCGATGGTGGCGTGCACCGTACTTTTCGGAGAGAAAATCGCGGCGCATCGATCGAGTCGCGGATCGGGGACCTTCACGACGCCGAGGTGGACGTCGGCCTTCAGCGTGGCCGGATCGATATGTGTTCTGGTGATCGCGTGAAAGAGTGTCGATTTGCCTGAGAACGGCAGTCCGACGATGCCGAGTTGCACGCCCGCTACTCTAGCCTACCGGCCGCTTCGCCACGCCGCAGAACCAGCCCTTCATTCGCGAGCTCGGATTCTGTTTAGGCGGACATATGGTGTGTCGCAAAGCTTTAGGATTGGCCGGCGTATTTCGCCAACCGCAGACGCTCATCACCGAGGACGACCGAAGAAGACATAGCCGTCGGCGTCCCTGAGCTCGAAACCACGCAAACCGTCATCAGTGTCCTTCAGTGGCTTGGTAAACTCGACGTTGCGCGATGCAAATTCGGCCGCCAGTGCATCAGGATCCGGGACATAAAGATAAGCGTCCCAGCGGGCGACGCCTTTTTTGACGTCTCGCTTGTAGTTCGGCAGTGGAGCTACGCCAACGTCCTTAAGCATGATCATCGCACCGCCTCTGCGAACGATGCCGAAGAAAATGTCGTCAGGAGCAGGCCCCTGGAAGGTGATCTCAAACCCAAGCCGGTCTCGGCAAAACCGAAAGCGATGACGGTACGTGGCTCACGATAAGAAAGGGTGAGATGCCGGAAATCTCTGCTTGTGTCATGTGGCCCCCTCCGCCCTTTACGCCCAACGGTAACGCATTCGGGACGCGGCAGCGCAGCGGGCTACGTCACTGTTGCAGTTCAAACTTGAAGTCAAGCGGCACCGCCCCAGACGTAGACGTTGCGATGCGGAATTGAAAACGACTCGTGCTCTTGCGAGCTGTCGAAGATTTCGAGCGTGTGACCCGAAGAAAAAACGATTGCGATGGATAGGGGCGCACGAGCCTCAGCCGCGACTACGGTGGACTGCAACACGGATGCGAAGTTTGAGTTTTCAAGTTCGGTTTGCCTTGGGCAACTACTTCGCCAGTACCCGCACGAAGCTCCCACCCCCCTTCCTCGTCGTCGCGCCGGGCGCGAATGCGACCGCACGAGTGACGATCAGCTCCCCTGATCCGCGGCGCCGGCCGGGTTGAAATCCGATCGTAAGCTGTGCCAGCAAACTTGCCGGCGTGGCCCACACGATTAATGCACCCACACTCCTCCGGAACTGAGCGGCTGCAAAAAGTCGCCGTCCCGCTACGGTTGATGCCGGCCAGTCCTGAACTGGCGGAGGCTCGCAAGCGACGAGTGAGTCACTTGGATCGTGGAGAACCAGGAGAATCGAGCTCTCGACGTACAATCCACAGATCCCTGGAGGCACCGCGCGTGCGTAACCTTATTCCTGCCCTCAAGGAGCAGCTTGGACGAGTGATCCTCGGCAAACCCGAGGTGATGGACCATCTGCTGGTGGCGTTGTTGAGCGGCAGCCACGTGCTGATGGAGGACGTGCCCGGCGTGGGCAAGACCACGCTCGCGAAAGCGCTGGCGAAGTCGTTCGCCGGTGACTTCAAGCGTGTGCAATTCACTCCCGACCTCCTGCCCACCGACATCCTCGGCTCCTCGATCTACAACCCGCGTGACGGCAGCTTCACGTTCAAAGAAGGCCCCATCTTCACCAGCATCCTGCTCGCCGACGAGATCAACCGCGCGTCGCCGCGAACACAGTCCGCGCTCCTCGAGGCCATGAGCGAGCGCCAGGTGTCGATTGAGGGCCGCACCTATCCGCTGCCCGCGCCGTTCCTGGTGATCGCCACGCAGAACCCCATCGAGTTCCATGGCACGTATCCGCTTCCGGAGGCCCAGCTCGATCGCTTCGGCATGAAGATCAACCTCGGTTATCCGGATGCTGGTCACGAGGTCGAGGTGCTGTACAGTCAGTTCCACCATCACCCGCTCGAGGACGTGAAGCCGATTCTGACCGGCGAGCAAATGAGGGAGCTACAGACGGCAGTGCGCGCGGTGCGCGTCGACCGCAAGCTCGGGCGTTACCTGGTGGACCTGGCGACGGCCACACGTCTCCACGCCTCACTCAAGATGGGAAGTTCGCCGCGCGGAACGTTGGCGCTCTTCCGCATCACGCAAGCGCGCGCATATTTGAATGGACGCGACTACGCAATTCCCGAGGACGTAAAGATCGAGGCCGTGCCGTCGCTCGCTCACCGGCTGGCCCTCGACACGAAGGCCAAGTACTCCGGCATCCATAAAGAAGACATCGTCCGCGAGCTGCTCGAACAAGTGCCCGTGATCGTCTGATGCACCGGTCGCTCCTCGACCGCCCGCTGATCCGCAACGTCGTCTCCCTCTGGGAGAACCGCCTAACGCCGCGCGGACGTTATCTCCTTGGAGTGACATCTGTCTTTGCGCTGCTCGGATTCGACACCGGAGCTCGGCAGGTCTACATCCTTTTTTCGATCGGCACCGCACTTCTGATTATGTCGATGTTGTTTGCCCTGCGGCCACGACCGCGAGCGTTGCTCGCCTGCCGCCTGCCTGATCGCGCCACCGCCGGAACGCCGGTCCGATTCGTGGCAGAAGTTCGCACACGCGACGGCGGGCCGGCGTCGGATCTCTTCCTCTCGGTGCCGAGGGTTCGCGAAGGTCCGGTGACGCTTTCAGTGACGCCACGCGAGTCGTTCGTCGCGACCCTGAAAGGCCGCAGCCAAGTACGGCTCGAGCTCACTCCCAGCCGGCGCGGGAAGTACGTGTTGCCGGGGCCACGCCTTCGCGCAACCGATCCGCTCGGGCTGATGACCACGGCGGCGGTCGCACTACCCGACCAGGCCTTGCTCGTCTACCCGCGTTTCTACGCGATGGAGGATCTCGCCATCCCGCTCGGGCGGCGCTATCAACCTGGCGGCATCCCGCTGTCGTCGAGCACGGGGGACTCCGTCGAGTTCGTCGGCACTCGCGACTATCGCGAGGGCGACCCGATACGCAACATCCACTGGCGTTCGTGGGCGCGGCGTGGTGCGCCGGTGGTGAAGGAATACCAGGAAGAATACTTTTCACGCATCGCCATCATCCTCGACACGTTCTTGCCCGCGAAACCCGCGCCGGCGGATCTCGCGGGCTTCGAAGGGGCGATCTCGGTCGTGGCGTCGATCGCCGATCTCTTCAGCCGCAGCGAATACGTCGTCGACATCCTGGCAGCCGGTCCGGATATCTACGAAGTCAGCGCCGGCCGAAGCCTCGCCTACCTGGAGAACATCCTCGACGTTCTCGCCTGTATCGAGCCGTGCTATGACCCGCCGTTCCAGACGATCGGCCCGCCGCTCTTCGATCGTCTTGCGCAGCTCACAACAGTGGTGGCAGTGCTGCAAGACTGGGATTCCGTGCGCGAGACGTTCCTCCGACAGGTGCACGGCAACGGCGTGGCGGTGCGGGCCCTCATCGTCCATGAAGGGCCGACCACGACGCAGTGGCAGGCGGCCGGCGTTGAGCTGGGCGACATTCTGGCCATGACTCCCGCGCAGGTCGATTCTGCAATCCTCGCGAGCGATGGAGAGGCGACTGTGCGATGACGATCACGCGTCCTCATCTGCGCCACGCCTGCCTCGCGCTCGTACTCGGCGTCGGCGATGCGGCGCTCGCGCTCACTTACGGCAACCCGATCGCATGGATGCTCATCGCATTGCCCGCGGCGGGTCTGGTCTTGGGGATGCACGTGCCGCAGCGCTTCGCGCGCGCGCTCACCTGGATCTCGCGCGCGCTGATCGCGGCAGTCGCGATCGGCGGATCCGCAATTGAACCTGTCGCCGGTCTCGCGCTCGCCGCGCTCGCGGGCGTTTTTCTTTTGGATGAAACGTCCTTCCCTCCCGGACGCGTCGCTCTTCCATCGATTCTGTCGGTCCTGCTCGCGGCAGCGTTCGAGCGCCACGCCGCGCAGCTGGCAGTCTGCGCCTGGGTTGTGGCGGCGATCATGTTGGTCTGGCTCGCGTCGGGCGCCGAGGGGGCAGCGCGGCCTCGTCGTCTTGTTGCGCTGGCTCTGTTTGTCGTGCCCAGCGTGATCGCCGGCCAGGCCATGATTCGGTTTCTGCCGTGGGCGCAGCCGCGTGTGGAGCGGAGCGTCGCGCGTTTTGGATCGAGCGGCGTACGTGTCGGCGTCGGCGAGACGAGTCTCGGCACCGATCCGGCGCTCGGAGGTGTTCAGCGTTTAGCAGTCGTCAAGCGGCCGGTCCTTCGAATCTGGAGCCCTGCTCCGATCGCGCTGCGGACCGCGGTCTACACGAGGTTCAACGGCCGGATGTGGGAGGTCGCGGACGACCTGCATGTCTCGTTGCCGCTTATGCGGACGTCAGAAAAAATCGCGGCGTCAAATGTTCCCGGCGAATGGTTGATCCGCCCCGGCGTACATCCGCACGACGCGGGCGAGGTGGCAAAGATCGTCGTCGCCGCGCAACTCGCGAGCGTGTTGCCGGCGCCATCGGGGGTCCGGGCAGTGCGGTCCATCGAGCCGAACATGCGCATCGATGCCTTCGACCTGGTGTTAGCTCCGTCCCGCGTTCCGGCAATCTACGGATTCAAACACGCGAAGACCGTGGCGCCCGAGCGTGACGCGAAGATGGTCTCCGCGTGTCTGACCGTCCCGCCGCAGATTGACGCCCGCATGCGAATGCTCGCGCACGAGCTGGGACCGGCCGATGCGGATGTCAACGCCAAGATCCGCCGCACGATCGCTGATCTGCGGTCCCGCTGCCGATACGCGTTGGACGCCGGCCGTTGGAAAAGCGACGACCGGATCAGCGAGTTCCTGTTCGACAAGAAGCAGGGATACTGCGAATACTTCGCAACGTCCGCCGTGCTGCTCCTTCGATTGCAGGGAGTGCCGGCGCGCTATGTGACCGGCTTCAACGTCAGTAACCGAAATCGCCGGGGCGCCTACTATCTCGTCCGGACCACCGACGCATACGCGTGGGCCGAGGCTCTCGTGCCCGCTGGCGGCTGGGTCGCCGTTGACGCTGTCCCGCCTGGTGACTTTTCCGCGGTTCAGGATGCGATGGCGATGAGTGCGGGTGAGGAGATGATCGAACCGGTGCGCGCGCGCTGGTCTGAGATTGTCGCGCGATGGCACGAAGGAGGTCGGGAACACGCTCTGGCGCTCGCCCGAAGTCCGCTCCCATGGATCGTCGTTGCAATCACGGCCGGTGTCGTCCTTTTTAAGCGGCGCCGCGCCGCCAGGCCGCGCATCTTCGCGCAGCCCGAGCCCGACACTGATCCCGCGCTTCGCTCCTGCTTCGAAAAACTCGAAGAAGTTTGGGTGCGCAGCAGTCATCCCCGCCCGCCCTGTCGGGCGCCCATGGAGCATGCGCGTGCATTGCCTGACGGGAACGAAGCCCTGCGCACGCTCAGCGCCGAAGTCGTCGATTCGTTTTATCGAACCGCGTATGGCGGCCAGCCCGTGGCGGCGGATGAGACCGCGCGACTAGCAGCTGAGCTGGACCGCGTCCTTCAGTCGCTCCGCCATTAGTAGACATTACGCGAACGGAAGTGGAGGAGTGATCGCGGTGCCGTTCGCGTACATGAACGCAATCGTCGCCGGCGCAACCGCGTCTGTGTCGAGACATACGCGGTCACCTCGGGACGCGAGATTTTATCAAAACTAGACGCTTGAATCGCCGCTGCAGCTACCGTCGCATCGTTCACAGAAATCCCGGTCTCGCCGAACCGGAGCAGCTTTTGCACGCGCCGTTCGGGATCGCGCCAGATCCGAAAGCGACGATGATTGCCGATCGATCGAAAGCATTTCGTTCGTTTGCAGAGATTGCAGTGGCATCCATCGGCTGTGGCCTGATCGCCGCGGCGGCGGCCGCGAATCAGGCCTGGTTCGATCGCCATTTCCTTCCTTCGTACTGGACGCCCCGCGAGGAGATCGTCCGGAGCGAATTGTTCGTTCGCATCGCCGTCGCCGTCGCCGGTGCAGTGATCGTGCTCCTCGCCCAAAAGGTGGCACGACTCCTCAGGCGCGAACCGCTGTATCTGTTCACGATCTCCCTCGCGGTCATTCTGGCATTCGGCGCGTCCGAGCTCGTGCTGCGAGCGTGGCGTCGCGGCCCCCACGAGTTCTCCACAGGGAGCGAGCCGCGGAGTCACCTCGACGCGCGGCTCGGCTGGTTGTTCGACGTTTCCCGAACCGGATCGGCAACCCACCTCGGACGGCACGTCGCATACACCTTCGATCGAAATGGCTACCGCGTCGCGTCAGTAGCGGATACGACCGACTTCGATGCGCCAACCATTATCTTCACCGGCGAATCGATCATGGTGGGGCATCGGCTCGCCTGGGCCGAAACGATCGCCGCACAAACATCGGCGATGCTCGGCCTGCAAAGCGCGAACATCGCCGTTTCGGGGTTCGCCACCGATCAGGCGTATCTCCGGCTGGCGGCGGAGTTACCGCGTTTCCGGCATCCCGTCGCAGTGGTGTCGTTGTTCGCGCCGTCGATCTTCGACCGCAACCTCGACGACGACCGCCCGCACCTCGGCCCGGGGCTGGTCTGGCTGCCTCCGGTACGGCAATGGCGTCTGACGACGCTCGCAAGACGATTGCTCGGATATCGCAGCCAAGAGGCCGTCGAACGGGGATCGGCGGTCACGCGTGAGGTTCTGATGGCGACGGTGCGGCTGGCGCGGTCGCG
>WNFA01000098.1_pt1 | contig 66877 bp, 61 predicted proteins | sample 5400481 | NCBI WGS metagenome assembly WNFA01 (sample SAMN13153340, study PRJNA577476) | soil metagenome | isolation source: 120 cm saprolite under Douglas fir tree site 2 hole 1 replicate 2 | place: USA:California | collected 2015-04-18 | reverse complement strand
CCGTTCGGCGGCCCGCAATTTCTGCGCTGGCGACATGGCTTGCAGGATCTGTTGCGCTTCGGTTTTCATCGGGTTCACGGACCAGAACGGGACTGTTAGCGGGTAAGGTGGAGAGGTTATTTGCGTTCGGCGAGAAGGGCCTTGAGGCGGGCGTAGTGCGATGAAAGAGGTCAATCCCTTCGCTGCTGCACTTGCCGCCATGCTTCCTGCAGGCCGCGCGCGGCAATCTGTTGTTCAAGTTCGGTGAGTTGGATCGCCTCGGGGGATGTGTTGAGCATGGAGCGAATGTCCCGCAGGTGCTTCTCCGAGCCGCCTTCCCTGTAATATTCGAGCTTGCGCACGATGACGTACTCGGGAGGCGCAACGACGAGCACTTGGCCCTCCACTTCCAGCCGCCGCGCCCGCGCCAGTCCCCAGGCGTGCAACGGATCTCGCCCACTCAGATACACGTCTGCTTTGAAACCAGTCTCATGGTGAATAATGTTGAAGTGTCCGCGTTGTTCGCGCGCCACCTCCACGGCGATTACCTCTGCCGGTGGACAATAGAACTCTGCTGGCGGGAATACCTCGGGCAGCCGGGCAATGTGCCCCCGATCCAGCGCCACGATCAAATCCACGTCATGGGTCAGGCGCGGCTCTCCATAAATGATGACCGCCGCGCTCCCGCTGACCATGTAGGCTACGCCCAGCGTGTTCAACCGCTGGGTGAACATTAGAAAGAGGTTAGCTTCGGGCATACAGAAAAATATCGCGCACGGCTTGACGGATGGCTTCGTCGGTCCAATCCGGGTGTTCCGCGCGCAACGCAGCCGCCTTTAGTTGGCGGGCGGAATGATACAGCCGTTCGGCGGCCCGCAATTTCTGCGCTGGCGACATGGCTTGCAGGATCTGTTGCGCTTCGGTTTTCATCGGGTTCACGAACCAATATAAGACTGTTAGCCTGTTTACTGAAAGAGGTTACTTTCGTTCCTCGGTGGCGAGGATGGGGACTTAGCAGGCCATGGCAAACGCGGTGAGGAGGACCGGGCTGATTTCGGATACGCACGGTTTGCTGCGCAAAGAGGCACTGGAAGCCTTGCGCGGGTCGGAGCTGATCCTTCATGCAGGGGACGTGGGAAAGCCGGAAATATTGGAACAACTAAAAGAGATCGCGCCGGTTGTAGCGGTGCGGGGCAACGTGGATACGGAGCCGTGGGCACAAGCGTTGCCAGAGTCGGCCCTGGTCGAAGAAGGTGGGGTGCGGATTTACATGCTGCACGATGCGAAGGCTCTGGACTTGAATCCTGCCGCAGCCGGCTTCCACATCGTGGTCAGCGGCCACTCTCACCAACCTGGAAGGGAGGTACGCGATGGCGTGTTATACGTCAATCCGGGGAGCGCCGGACAGCGGAGATTTCAGCTGCCGGTCACCGTGGCACATCTGAGATTGGGACGAGTGCCCTGGGAAGTGGAGTTCGTGGACCTCGAACAATCCCGGTAACCCTTATAGCCCGTATTGTTTCCTTGCGTCACTATTACTGTGGGGCAGTAACCCAAGCCATGCCATCGACGCCCGGAGTGAGATCGATCGGCTGCTGCATCTTCCAGGAGCGCAGGTCGAGCACCGCGATCCTCCCGGCGCCAGTTCCGCTCACATAGGCGATCTCCGCGTCCGGTCGAATCAGGATTTCCGACGATCGCCCTGGAATTTCCAGCGAACGCACCACTTTCAGAGTTTGCAAATCAACGACATGGAGACGATTTGCTACCATGCTGGCGGCCAGCAGCCAGCGCCCGTCGGGAGTTGGCTCCGACGCATAGGCTACGTCCGGCAACGGGATCCAGCTCGTGATCTTGTTCGTGGCCGTATCGATGACGGCGACTCGAGGCATGTCCTGGTCGTGCGTAAAAATGCGCAGGCCATCCGGCGAAATGGAAATACGCTGGACGCTTTTTGCCACGGGAATCGTCGTGAGGAGTTTGCGCTGAACGAGATCCAACACGCTGACGCTTCCAGCGCTCACGTTGGCTGTGTAGCCACGGTGGCCGTCGGGAGAAAGAACCAGCATGTGGGATTGCGGCTCGCCCGTCGGAATTTCCGCGAGAATTTTGTTCGTGGAAGGATCGATCACGTCGACGGCATTCGCGAGCTCAGCGGTGACGTAAAGCAGACCGTCAGGCCCGAACTCGGCACGGTGCGGGCGGAGCGGTTTACCCAGATCGATCGTGGCAACGAGCTTGCGCCCCTGTAGATCAATCACGTCTATCGTGCTGCCGTCTGTTCCGGGCTTTCCAACACCGGAGTTTCCGTAAATCGGAACGTAAGCGAAGCGGCTGTCTTTCGAGACGATGACTTCATGGCCGTTCACTCCCACGGAAATTTTTGCCAGTTCACTGCGATTTTCCGGGTCGACGACCAGTAGGGTGTGCTCCTTCTGATTTGCCACAACCAGCAGACCACGTGCCGGCGGCGCTGTCCTTGCGACTCGGAGCAACCCTGAAGTCAGGAACATCATGCAAGCAAGGAGCAATGACAGGCGTGTTAGCATGAACCACCTCGACAGAAGATCTTTTGCAATCGATTCCGCAGAAACTCAGTGGAGTATATCTTTTCCCGAAGTCAGCGGCTACGCCCGTGTTTCTTTTTTGCCGGTCGCTTGCTTCGCGGCTTGCGCGCCGATGACCTTGGTCTGGAGACCGCCTCCTGTGTTTTCTTGGGAAGCTTCGCGAAAACCATTTCGTAAGAATCGCGCAGGAAGCGCGCAAGCTCGTCCGCCTGCAAAGCGTCGCGTGTTTGTAACGCCACCCATTGCGCTCGCGCCAGGTAAGGCGCGGGGATGATGTTGGGCCGCTCCGTAAGGACAGCGAAGTTTTCCGGCGCCGCCTTGAAGCAGAGACATACCGGAGCCGGCTCCAATGGGGTCACAGCGAACATCTTCCCACCAACTTTGAATAGCAGGTCGTTGCCCCACTGGATCTGTTCCGTGGCGCCGGGAAAAGAAAGGCAAATCGCGCGCACCCATTCGACATCCATGAGCAGGATGCTAGGACGAATAGAGTGCTGGCCGCAACGAACGAGCTCAAACGTCCGGCGTCCTTTCTCGCCGGTCATCCTTCCCAAACGATCTCCTTCACTGGGCCAATCACAAAGAAATAAGAAAGCGCCGCGAGCAGTGCGACGACCGCCATAATCACGAAGGCCATGAAAAAGTGCCCGGTGTAGTCGATCACGAATCCGGTCACTGCCGGTGCAATGATGCCCGCAAGATTTCCGAGGAAATTCTGAAAGCCCGTCCACCGGCCCGCCATTTTAGCGCCAGCGAGCGTTTGGGTAATCGCCCAGATGTTGGACCCGCACATTCCGCCCGCCCCGAACGCTAGAAGCAGCAGAATCACAGAAATCGTCGGCCCGGCAAGGGCGCAGCCAAGAAGAAAGAGCCCGGCGCCACCCGCTCCCACGCCAGCAAACGTTTTGCGAACCATCGTGGGCGTTCCACCGGCGGCGATCCAACGGTCGGAAATCCATCCGAAGATCACGGCACCAGCCGAGTAGCACAAGTATCCCAGCCCGCCAATTTTGGCCATTGTGCCCATCGAGAGGTGCCGCTCCCGTACTAAATAGTACGGCAGCCAAGTGATCTCGAAATACAGCACGTAATTTGCGCCAAACAGGCCCCCGCAAGTCCCCCACATGGATCGTTCCTTAAGGAGTTCGAGAAACCCTGGGCCACCTGTCTCCACAGGAGAAATCGTAGTCTCTCCTCGCGGCATCCACCGGAACCAGGGAATCAGCCAGGCCATGCTGACGACTCCAAGCACGATGAAGAAGGGACGCCATCCGTAGCGCGCCATGAGCGTGCCCCCAAAAAACGTGCCCAAAGCCGGGCCGCACCCAACTCCGGCAGCGATTAGCGCGTTTGCGAATCCCCGGCCCACTTCTGGAACGTGCCGCACTAGTGTCCTTGCGTAGCAGGGATACGCGGTCGATTCGCCGATCCCCAGCATGAGTCGCGCGGCAAGCAAGGCCGAGAACGTATGCAAACCACCCGTAACCGCCGTCGCGCCGGACCATAGAAAAAACCCAACTGCCATCACCCATTTGACGTCAAAGCGATCCGCCAGCCAGCCGGAAACCGGGAGGAAAAGAGAGTAGGTCCAGAAAAAGGAGGACAACAGGATGCCGAGCTGCGACGCAGATAAATGAAGCTCGTCCTTCAACAACGATGCCGCTATGGAGAGGTTGCCCCGATCAATGTAATTAATCAAGGCGGCCAGGGCCAGCAGCGCCATCACTCGGATGTGGGTGCGCGAACCTTGCACGCTCGCGTTGTCAATTGGGAAGGGCAAGTGTTGTCGGCGGACATTGTCTCTGCTGCTCCGGGTTGTGGCAAGCCGCTTCTTCGCGCCCGAAAATGCGTCTTCTTGTTGTTATTGTGTCCGTCGAGATGGTCGCGCGCATGAGCGATTTCGGGAACCCTCCGGTAGCTGCGAAACCCGGTGGCGCCAAAAGGGATATGGATAAAAGCAGAAGGGCCCCGCCTGCGGAGCCAGGGCCCTCGCCGAGTTAGTGGTTTACCTGCCGCCCCAGCGGTAGATGACGCCCGCTTCAATTCGGGCATTGTTCTGCCTGACGCCGCCAAAGTGCGTGTACAGGTATTCGACTTGGATCAGCCGAAAGGAAACGTGTTCTGTGAATTTGTAGTCCGCGCCCCCTCCCAACGCCATGGCAAAGGAGTTTGCGGTGCCACCGCCGGTAACGCCGAAATGCTGCCCTCCGAAAAGCACGTGGGCGAATGGGGTCAACGAGCCATAGGAACGATACGTTACCCTAGGCCCGAACAAATAGTTAAGTGTGTGGGCGCTCGTGCCAGAAGGCAGGCCGGTCACTTTACAATATCCGAAATCCCCAACCACCCCCAGCCAGTCATTGACGTTCCCCGCAGCCGAACCGCCTACACCCTGGCAGTTTGTCCCCCCGGGGTTGAGCCGGATGTACTGATAGCCGCCGAATACTTCAGCCTTAGGGTAGTTCTGGGCCCGAACTGGAGCCACAAATGTAAGTATAAGCACCCCTAATATCAATAATTTACGCATCTCTCCTCCTCTGAAGCTGTTGTGCTGGGTTTACCTCTATCATCCCGTGATGGCTGGTCCTCCTCAAGCGCGTCCCGTGGCATGTTCTGTATCGAATAACAGGAAGATTGGAACCAAGCGACCTTCAGACCAAGCCCGTTCGTCGTTGTGCTTCGGCTTTTGGATCTCGACTTCTGTGTCATCCGGTGGGGAACCAGCTTAGTTTAGGGGTAGAAGATGGAATGAATCGGCGTCCGTGGAAGGCCCGCCGTTGCCAACTTGCGAAACCGTAATGTGCCAGTTTAGAGAAATGGCACGGAAGAGCCCCGGGCTGGGAGAAGAACCGGACGGAGCGCCAACGGCGGTACACCGGCAAGCCTTTGTTCGAGCTAGGCTTACCCAAGCGCCCAGTCCCCGGCTGGCGCACCCGTCCTTTGTACAAGGGGATTTTCGTAGCGGAAGAATATAGGCCGTTTCCCGACAACCGGCGTTAGTGCCAGACTGCCAGGATGGCACCCATAACGAGGTAGCAGACCAGCTGGTAGCCCGTGTTGATAGCGAAGAGCTTCATGCTCTGCCTCATGAACAACGCGCCCGTCAACTGCACGGTGGCGACAAAGCCCAGCCACACATGGAACCCAAGCATCGAACCCGTATAGAGGTCTTCCGCTCGAAGCCCATGGAGGATCAAGGCCAAGGTGAAAGCGGAAAGCAGGCTGGCCACGAAGGACCCGCCGTAGGCTGGCCCGGCGCTCTTCTGCATCTCCTGGATTTTGGCCTTGTCGTTCGGGTCGTAGCCCATTTCGCGCATCCATGGCTTCGCGAACAGAATTGGTGAGTACCACAGGAATCCCACCACCATGGTGGATATCGCGGCTACCAGAATCGCCAGCCAATTTAAACTGTGCATATGCATGAAGAATTTCCTCCGGTCAGTAATGAGTGAAACAGTAGGCGCTATCCTATGACGTGCCCCGCCAGGGTGCAAAGAGAAATTGGCGAAAGAAATCTCTTAGGGTTTGAAGCCGCTCGCGGTTCCGTCTCTCGCCTCCTCGATCATCTCCGTCCAGAGTCTCAGAGTTAAGTCCTCGCGTTCCGGATTTCCGAGCTGCCAGCGGAGCTCTTTTTCCTAACGCTCCTTGAGTATCTTCAAGTCCAGTGGGATGTTGTGGGCCAAGTGCTTTACATCGTCGCGATCGCGCTGGATGTTTCGTTCGAGCTTCGACAATGCGAGGTCGTAAGGATCGAGGGCGCAGATTCGGAGGTGCTTGTACGCGCCCGGAGACATTTCGGTGAGCCGCTCTTCGTAGTCCTCGGGCACTCTGGCTACCGCTACGTAATCCAGGTAGATTTTGTACCTCCGGTGAAGCGCGCCGCCCTGGACGCCCAGTTCAAGCAGCGGTGCGCGTTGTTCCCGTGGAGCGATAAGCAGGACATCGAGGTCGGAGGTCGCCCGCGATAATCCGTAAAGCTGTGTCACCACAAACCCGCCCATGCAATCCAATCGCGTTTCTTCCGTCGCTTCCCGGTCGAGTTCGCCCAGGAACGAATGCCATGGTTCCGGGATTTGGCTAGCGTGTGGCATGCGGGAGATTCTCCGTCTTCATGTCCGTTAACAGGTTCCAATGCGCGGCTGTAGCGGGGCGGTTCGAGCGAAGCCATTTTCTCTCCGCTTCCGTCAGCGAATCGTGGCAGAGCGTATCTTCTTTGACAAGCCGCGAGCGTTCCAGCACCGCCACGTATTCCCCGAGCCTTGCAGAACGGTGCGGGTCGCTTGACTGAGAAGCCAGTTGAGAAGCCAGGGTGACGACAAATCCCAGCCGATTCTGCCGGTCCAACAGTTTGGCGTTCTGCACCATCCAGTCCCAATCCATGTCCGCGTAGGCGAGCGCCAGCCACGGCAAGCCTTCCGTTACCCTGATCTCCAGGTTCGCTGCATTGAGCGCCGTCAGCAGAACTTCCGCGGGATTGCGCCGCGCTTTCGCCCGCAAGTGAGCGAATCCTGGATAACCCAGGGATGCGAGCTGCAGGCTCAGTTTTTCACTTTCCCCAGGCGTCTCCAAGGCCTGCACATGCAGCGGAAGTGCCGTCGGGGGCGCATGCAGAGTCTCAACGGCCAGGCGAGTCAGATCAGAGGGCATTAAGCGGCGGCCGCGCTCAAGCATGGAAAGATAAGCCTGGGTCACCCCCAGCTTTTCCGCTGTTTCTTCTTGTGTCCATCCCTTTTTTCGTCGCGCATCCCGTAAGTCTTGGCCCGTCATTTTCGCCCCTCTTTCTTGCCTGGGTCCCTGCGAGTGGGGACCTCGCCTAATAGATATAACATAGCTTGTTATAATTCGCAAGCGCAAAATCCCCTCGCAAACGCAACAAAGCCGAGGTCCGCCGCGGACGGCTGCCGTCACCCAAGCGAGAAAACCATCCTAAGGCCGAGAGGCTCCGTAGCTTTTGGAACAGAACTGCGAGGCCGCTGTTTGACCAAGATCGACTTGAGCTAGTAAGTCCTGCGGAACTCCACGAAATCGCGCCCCGCGTACAGCCGGTACGTGCCCGCGGCTGCAGACGCCACCACTTGCAGGGGAATGGGGCGCTTCATTTCCGCGTCTTTCTGAGAAGAGGCTTGCAAAACGTCATTGGCGCCGAGGTCCATCACTACAAACTTTCCGCCGTTCAGGAAACCGATGCCGTAGGCGCCGGGCTTCAAGGTTTGCCCGCCGATTTCCAGCGTGACTTCGTTCAGCAGATACGCCTGGTATTTCTCCTTGATGGCCGTGGAATAGCCCGAGCTGTCCACCAGTCCCGCGAGAACATAAAAATCATCATCGAAGTGCACCCCACCGCTGTTGCGGAACTGTACTGGAGCACTCTGCCCGCGGAAGAAAACTCTCTCCGGAAAAATTTTCGGAGTGATGTCCGCCGCCTTGAGAATCATCTCTTTGCCAGCAGCGGGAGGATTGTCGGCCCCGGCAGTGAGTAAATGGCGGAGAGGAATAGTGAGAAGCAGGAGGGACAAGAAAGCCAAAAACCGCGTGAAACGTTTCATGGAAACTCCTTTCAGGATGAGAGAATCCTACAACATTCTTGCGGGCCAGCACAAAAAACACGGTTGTAGGCGGCCCCAGACCACACGTCGACCGAGGAAGAATGAATGCCCGGAGCGCAACGTCGCGGGTACTGAGAATGGTAGAACGCCACGCATCGAAGCACGCGTAACGCAAGTTTTACGGCGGATTCATCAAGGCTCAGGCGCGTTGTGACACCGTTTTCCGGCGTACGGAGGGTTACCAGGCGATTTCGCTCGATCGGAGGAACACCTTTGAAAACAGCATACAAGATTTTAGTAACAGTTTCGGCCCTATTTATTGCTGCCTTCGCTACACAAGCGGATGAAGACCATGTTCGTTGGACCAAGAATGGAGCACCAACCGAAACGTATGTCACCGGCGGACCATGGACGCTGGAGCAATCCGGAGCGGCGAACGGTTTGAAGTCGTCCGGCTATTGCGACAGCAACGGCAAACAAATCGGGAATCCCGGAACGGAGCGGATGCAACCTTACTATTTCCCGTTCATCAACGGCCGCGGGAAGCATCTGCAAGGCTATTTCGACTGGCGGCCGAAAGATACTGATGAAGCGGTCGCGGCGGCGTTTTCTGATGACGCGGGTTTCACGTGGACATTCCAGCAGAAGGTCCTGGAGCTCAGGACCACTTGCCCAAATCAAGTACAGAAAGATCCCGACGGTGACAAGGACAACGGGCCCGATCCAAACAATAGCGATAACGGCGACGACGACGGGCAGGGACACCAATTCGTGATCACCATCGCTGGACACACGTACTTGTATACGTTGACGCGTTCGAACGGCCACATTGACGTGGATGACCTGGGCATTCATGAACTGTTTCCTCAGCCCGGACTTCCGCTGAACGGGGTGCCGCTGATGGATGATGCGGCGACAGATGCATCCCCGGTTGGCACGCCCGAACTGCCATTCCACACCACCGGGTTGTTGAATCCGGACGGCATTCTTGGCGTCGTCCCCGGAAGCTGGCCGCTGAAGATTATCTACGAACAAAAAATTCTGAAAGGCGACAACACCGGGAGCACGGCGTTTCCCCCATCACAACAATGCAACACGTTCTGGGCCAGCTACTACGCGACCAATCCGTTTGGCACTGCGGTGAACGATGACATCACCTATCTGCGGCTCGCCGAAACCATCGATGGCGTCAACTTCAAGGACGACGGCATTCTGCAAGGCTTGAATGATCCGACCGATGTCACCGCCACCGGCACACGCTGGCTGGCGACTGCTGGAACCATTCTGAAACTGGGAGGCGGCAAATTTGGTTTGCTCTTCTCCGGAGGCGGTTGCATCGATGGAGACTCGGACGCCTTCCACTATATCGGGTACGCCGAATCCAGCGATCTGCTCCACTGGACCGTTGTGAACGGCATCAACAATCCAGTGGTCTCGTCGGCACCGTTCACGATTGCGGTTGATCCCAACGGCATCCCGGCGGCGGGCGGCGCTCCGGTCACCGTTCCGGCAAACGCTGCGATCGTGGGACGTGCCATGGGATGGTTTTCAGGGCGTGTATACGCGCCAAGCGCAACTCTCTTCGATCCTCACGACATCACCGTAGTTTTTGCAGGCTATCACACGCCAAAACCAAAGAACGGCTTGGGCGACTACCGCACCATCGGGCGCGTAAGCTTGCACACCGAGCGCGAGATTGTCGCGATCGGCCAGGGTTCCAGCGGCGATGATAGCAATGAAGAGTAGTTGACCTGGCGGCGCTTGCGGATTGCTAGCAGCGAAATAAATGAACGGGGCGGGCAGAAATGCCCGACTTAACAGAGAGGCCGGGGAACTGCTCCGGCCTTTCTCTTTTCTCTAACAACTAAAACGCATTATGAGGACGAGGACAATGCTGTGATATCTTACGGCGCGCCTGCGGCATTGCCTAATCGAGAGGATAAAAATGCTGGACCGACGAAATTTCATGAAGACTTGCTCGGGGATGGGCTTGGCGGGAACCCTCTTGCCGGGAGTTTTATGGGCGCAAGCACAAGCGCAAGGTGCGAAGAAAATCACCAAAGAAATGATCGAGAGTGCCGCGGCCATCGCGGATGTCCCGATTTCCGAAGAATACAAAGAGATGATGCTCGAAAGCCTCAACGATCAGGCCAAAGGCTACGAAGACATCTATAAGTTGCACATCCCCAACCCGGTTGATCCCGCGCTGATCTTTGATCCCGTGCTCCCGGGGATGAAGTTCGAGACGGAACGCAAACCCATGTGGATGTCGCCGCCCAATCTTCCCGAGGCCTTCAGCAATTTTGGGAAAGCCGGGGCGCGGCCGAATTTTGAAACGTTGGCTTTTGCGAGCGTGCGGGATCTCGCCGAGATGGTGAGGACAAAGAGAGTGTCCTCGATGGATTTGACGTTGATGTATTTGCAACGGCTGAAACGGTATGGCCCGTCCCTGAAGTTTGTCGTGACGCTGACGGAAGAACGCGCGTTCGAGCAGGCCAGGCAGGCGGACGCTGAAATAGCCACTGGAAAATATCGCGGCCCGTTGCACGGGTTGCCGTGGGGCGCGAAGGATTTGCTGGCCGTGAAGGGCTATCGCACCACGTGGGGCGCCGGCGGATTCGAAGACCAGATACTCGACGAGGACGCAACCGTGGTGAAGCGACTCGACGACGCGGGCGCGGTGCTGGTCGCGAAATTAACTCTGGGCGCATTGGCGCAGGGCGATGTGTGGTTCGGCGGCGTGACGCGGAATCCCTGGAACCCGAATCAGGGTTCCAGCGGTTCCTCAGCGGGTCCTGCTTCGGCAACCGCGGCCGGGTGCGTGGCCTTCAGCATCGGATCCGAAACGCTCGGCTCAATTTCTTCGCCATCCACGCGATGCGGATGCACGGGACTCCGGCCCTCATTTGGTCTGGTGCCGCGCACCGGCGCCATGGCGCTCTCCTGGAGCATGGACAAACTGGGCCCCATCTGCCGAACCGTCGAAGATTGCGCGCTCGTTCTGGACACCATTCAAGGACGCGATGGCCTCGATCGCACGGTGCATCCCGCGGCTTTCAATTGGGACGCGAATCTGGATTGGCGCAAGCTGCGCGTTGGTTATCTGAAAGCCGCATTCGAACGGAAGCCGGACGAACAGCAGGAAGCCGCAAAGGAAGAACCGCTGGCGACTCCCGAAGAACAAAAAAAGCGCGAAGAACAAAAGAAACGCCGCGAAGCATCGCGCGCGCGGGCAGAGTACGACAGAAAATACAACGATGCAGCGCTGGTAAAACTGCGGGAAATGGGTGTGAATCTTGTGCCCGTCGAGATGCCGAAATTTCCTTATGACGCCATGAGGACGATGCTCACCGCGGAATCAGCGGCGGCTTTCGATGAACTCACGCGCACGGGCAAAGACAAGCTGCTCACGTCCCAGAAAGACCGCGACTGGCCGAATACGTTTCGAGCGGCGCGCTTCATACCCGCCGTCGAGTACATCCAGGCCGCGCGAGCACGCCGCATGGCCATGGAAGCCGTCGCAAAAGTCTTCCACGATTTTGACGTAATCGTCGCGCCGACAAGCGGGGAACAACTCGTCATCACAAATCTGACGGGAAATCCCGCCGTGATATTGCCGAACGGTTTGCGCGGTAGCGACGCGCCAAAATATCTCTCGGACGACCCGAGTGATTCCCAAAATGTCGGCGGCCCCGGAACTCCCACCAGCCTGACGTTTCTTGGAAAACTATACGGCGAAGGGGAACTGCTCGCATTTGCGCGCGCCTACCAGGAAGCCACAGGATTTCATCTCCAGCATCCAAAACTGCCGCCGGTTGCGTGATCCAATGCGAATGCCAGCGGTTGCGCCGGCTACATTCCCTTCTGAATGGGATAGCCCTTGTCCACCCAGTCCGTCGCGAAATTCGTGGAAAGAACGAGAACGCGCAATTTCTTGAATCCCATTTTGTCCAGTGCCGTGAACGCCGGACGAATGTTGGGGCACTTCTCAAACGGGCAGCATCCGCAGTAAATCACAAGATTCGTCGTTCGCGGCAAAATGTCCGCCCATTTTTTCAATTCGGAAAGGCCTGGCTCCGTGGAAGCGGTCCCGTGAAATGTAGCCCCCGGAATATGACCGCCGGCAAAAAGCGTGTGGAACCCGACGTAAACGACGGTAGCTGGAGTCCCGTTCTTCTCCCCCAGTTCCCGAGCCAGGTCCGCAGGCTGGATGGCCTGTGCAGCGGTCCAAGGGTCAGAGGACTGCTTTTCGTCTCCCCGGATTGCGGCAACGAAAACGAATGCGGCTGATGCAGTGAACCAAAGTGTAAACACTGAACTCAAGAAACGTGCTTGGAAGCGATTTGTCGCCGGCGTCAAAGGAATCTCCCAGGAAATGCCCTGACGTTTGTTCGAATAGATTTGTGAATTCAAAAAATAGCCGCCTATTTCTTAAGTTCGGCGCGCGTGCGCTGCAGCTTGATGGCCGTGGTGCGCAGAGTTTCGGGAACGTTTTTGTTGCTGGTAAGGCGCTTCAGGTCGACGGCATTGAGCATCGGTAGCATGTGCAGGGTGACGTCCAGCGGCGCTTTGGGATTGGTGATGAGGTTGCGGACGACGGTGTAGTTCTTGCGGAAATTTCGGTTACTGGCGATCAGCCGAAGAATTTCATCGGTGAGGCTGGACATCGCCGCGAAGGCCTCCACTTCCTGGTCGGTAAGCCGAGGAGACTGAAGAACCGCGCGCTGGACGACCTTGTTGTTGTCGCGGATCAGCGTTCGGCGCGCCTCGGAGCCGCCTTTCATGGCGAATTGCACGCGCTGCGCGACGGTCATTTTCGCTAGACGCTGGATCAGAGTCTGCCGCCTCGCGATGTCGGATTCAACTGCTGCTGCGGCTTCTGCGAGTGCGGCTTCATCAATAAGATTGTCCGGGCCGTGAAGTTCGTGGAGCTGATTTTTTTGCTCGGCCGTCAACGACGTGGAATGTTCCAGCGCCGCGGCCAGGGCGGGAGACTCACTGATGCGGTCGAGCTCTTCCATCAGCGATTGGATGCCCAGTGTTGAAAGATGCCGGACGATCGGGACCAGGTATTCGGCAGGACAATTCTTGTTTTGTAACATCGCCTCGCCGACGCCCGGCTTGTCCGCAAGATTTTTTCCCGCGAAAGTGAACAGCGCGGGCAGAGCCTGCTCGCGTTTCAGGGCTTCGACAAAGGACTCCACGGGCAATGAGAGAATCGCAGCTTGCGCGCGGTCGGAAACAATTTCGTCGGGATCATGGGCGAGAACCGCCAGAATTTCCGCGCGGTCCGTGGGAGCAAGATGCGCACCGCCGGTGCACACGGCGATTTTTCGTTCGCGCGTCGCGCGGCCGTGGCGCAGATCTTCAAGAACTTCAGGGCTGAGAGTTTCCACGGATTACCGCCTCAAGTCCTTTTGACTTAGCACCATTGTACCGGAGGCGCCGGGCGCGCCAAGAGGCGGCATGGCTCTGCCGTTCAATTCCAGCAACACCGCGGAGGAGTCCCCGGCGGTAACCTCGAACTGCTGATTGGCCGAAAAATGACGGTTCTCTCCCGCAGGCAACTCGGCGTCCAGAAGAAGTTTGTTGTCCGCAAGAATGCGGACGCGCGTGGCCGCAGAGGTAGAAACCGAAAGATCCAGAAGTGCGGCAGAAGAGGATTGCTCCGTTGCTCCCTGCGAAGTGGCAGTGGAGGGAAGCTGTGGTTGCGTACCCACGGAAGCGGCGGCGGATTTTTTTGCCGCCCGGTAAGCGGCGTAGCGGTGCCAGGCGTAACGGCAGGTGAAAAATAGTCCGAATAGCAAGAGAAGCACGACAAGAACGGCCGCAACCGGAAGCCACTTCGGCGGGGGCGGAATGCGCTCCTCGGGCTTGGCGGGAGCCGCGGGCGAATGTTCCGCGCGGGCCGAATCGTATTCGCCGAGCAGCGCTTCCTCATTGAGGCCCAAATAGCGCGCAATGGTGCGCACGAATCCGTGGCCGAAGACGCCGCCGGGCAGCTTAGCCCAATCCTCATTTTCCAGGGCCTCGACAAATCGCGCGCTGATACGCGTGGCTTTGGTCAGTTCGTCCATGGAGACTTCGCGCAGCTCGCGCTCGCGCTTCAGGCGTTCGCCAAAATTTCCTCTGGCCATGAACCCGAACCTGTCCTCGAAACTCCAAGTGCAACCGCGTCGCAATCGTCTCCAATCGCGACCGCAGAGCGGCGGATTACCATCGCAAAACGGCTGACACGGCGGGCGCTCGCAAAAAAATCAGCGGGGATCCCTCAACGGACTATAGGCGGACCAATCCAGCGCTGTCAAACGAAGAGGCTTTCGGGTGTTTGTTCACTCTCAGCAATTCAGGACAGGTTCATTGCAATGCAGAAACCACTGCTCCAAAACAACACGGCGTGAAAACCACCGGTTCGCCAATAGAAATCTGGACAGGGAGCTTACCAGCCAGCTTGGGAGATGCCCGCCGATGTCGAAAGCCCATTCTTTCTGAGATTTTCCGAAGCGCGTGGCGAGGAGGCTATTGTATGTTTTCCATAGCGCTGGACTATTTTTTCCGTGCGCGGCAAGAATGGCCTGCCCTGCGAGCAATCCTGACTCAACTGCCGGCCGAATGCCCTCGCCACTTTGTGAATACGCTAACCCGGCTGCATCACCGACCAGTAACACTCCGTCTCGGGCGACCTCCCGTTTCGAATGCCCGTACAGAAGATAGGAATGCCCCCGCAAGTGCGATGGCAAATCGAATGCGATTTTTCCAGATTTTTTCAGAAAATCCACAAAGCCAGCAACGTGCTCGGGCAGAGCTTGTGGATCCAGCCGGCCTAAGCCTACGTTCAGAAAGTCATTTTTTCTGACACACCATCCATAACCTTTCATGTCAGGGCAAAAGTAGATCTCGGGAAGTTCGGGCTGAATCGAACATTGTTTATTCTGGCTTTCGGACATTTGGAACTCAGTTTCCTGCGCGGCAACGCTGATTTCCTTGCGTGCGTGGGCGCCTAGATGTCGAGCTACAGGACAAAAATGTCCGCCGGCCCCGACGATGAGCCGGGCCCGAACTTGACCATTTGCAATCCAATGCTCGCCGGAGCGTTCCAAACTTCCTAGAGGCGTTCCCTGCTGAATGCGCGCGCCGGATCGCTTGAGCAGAAAATCGTCAAACTCGCAGCGGCGAATCCCATAGCTAATGGGTTTGCCGTAATCGGTTTCCACCTCGGGGCCGCCCATGAGGCTGATTCGAAAACCGTGGATGGGCTGCAGGATCCGGGATCGGGCATACTCGGCAAGATCAATCTTGAGCTCCTGCAATACCGGAGGCGTGATCCATCCTCCACATACTTTGTCACGAGGGAAAATCTGCTTATCGAGGATCACTGCGGTTAGCCCGGAATCCCGCAATTTCCAGGCGCAGGAGCTGCCAGCAGGTCCGGCCCCTACGATCAAGATATCGCACGAATCCATCTGGCTTCCTCGTCTTCGTCCTGGCTCTGCCGATAGAGATGAACGCGAGTCCAAGGAATTTGCTGACAAGCCGTCCGTGCAAAGACGATTTGAAAAAGCTGCAAGGTGCCTACGCGGAAAGCCGCAATCGCCCCGGCCAGATAGAGCCGCCAGGTTCTCACGAGATCTGGACCGTACATTTCTCCTACTTGGCTGGCGGATTTCTCAAATCCACTCAGCCAATATTCCAAGGTCCGCGCGTAATGCAGCCGCAGATTTTCGACATCAAGGACGGACAAATCATGGGGTTCAAAAATATCCATGGCCTGGCGAAGTGTGGGCGCATAAGCTCCCGGGAAAATGCGTTTTCTAGTCCAGGTGCTGAAAGGGCACGGTTTGTTGCGCCCGATGAAGTGGAGAAGCCCGCGCCCGGCCCCGTCGAGCGAACGGTGGATGATGCTTCCTAGCTCCTCGTAGTGTTCTAACCCGACATGTTCCAGCATCCCCACGGACACAAACGCGTCGTATTTCCCGGAAATGTTCCGGTAATCGTCTTCCACGAATTCCACCTGTTGGCCCAGTCCGAGCTGTCTCGCCCGCCAGCGCGCCCACAGGATTTGCTCATGGGAAATATTAAAGGCCCGAACGGTCGCACCGTAATGCTTCGCCATGTAGAGTGCCAGCGCGCCCCATCCGCATCCCGCGTCCACAACTCGTTCGCCCGAGCGGAGCTGCAGCTTGCGGCATACGTAATCCATTTTGGCAATCTGCGCTTCTTCCAACGTCGCGCTCGCAGAAGGAAAATAGGCGCAAGTGTACACGAGTTGAGGGTCGAGCCAGAGCTGGTAGAAATCGGTTTTCAAATCGTAATGCTGGTGAATGTTGTTGCGGGATCCCCGCAGAGAGTTGCGCTGGAGATGCTCCATGAACTTCGACACAACTCTGCTGTACCAGTTGTGAGAGTCAATTGCCGACATCGAATGATATAGGGTTTCGAGAGCGGCAATCAGATCTCCTTCGACGGTGAGGCGGCCCTCGCTATATGCATCTCCAAAGCCAACCTCTGGATCGAGCACCAATCTGAGAAGCGTTTTGCGATCCCGAATGCGGATATTTGCCACCGGTGGGGCATCTAGTGGCAAAACTTCTATGCCGTTTCCGAGCGTGAACCGTATTGGTGGACGGCCTGCCGAGCGATAAATCTTTCGAAGCAACCATCCATCGAATCTTGAGAATCTGTTCCGATCTGACATGGCGGGACTGTCCATTCTGAGAACCCATCACTTGTAGCCATTATCAAACTTTCGAATTCATCCCGCAACACGATCAGTGACCGCAAATCATCCCACTTTGAAGACAAAAAGAATCTCAGCCGTTCATGGTAGGCGGTGGGCAGAACACCCTTGAAGCGCTCAGATGGTCCTGTGTGCCGCATCCCTTTGAGGTTTGATTTTATCAAAAGGTGCCATTTTTGAATTCTCGTCCATCTTCTTGTCTCACTCTCTTTTTTCAAGATTTTTCCGTTTTTCTCTCCCCAGATATCCATCCCCGAATTTCAACCTTCAAACTTGTAACCTGCAAACATTGCAACGGCTGCTCGAATGATATCCAATAAATAACTTGACAAATGTACTACTTTCTGCCATTCGCTCCCGTGTTTATCGAATCAAATCCGCGCCCGGTTCCAGAGTCCATTTCCATTCCGGCTTTCCCCTCGCCTCACTATTCCCCTAAGTCCTTTCCCGTCATATTGTTTGCCGACCCCCATCCCCTAAACCTTGTCGCATCATATCGTTACACAAGGTAGGGGACGGGGAGGACCTTCCCCCTTCCTCGCTAGGAACGCCCAAGAGCCGTCGTGCATCTACTTTTCTTTTCAATCACTTGCGCAATGCCCATTTTGCAAGTCCTTTTTTTTGACATACATCCATCTAATGGGGGGATGCCTCGCCAGCCACTACGCATCACCCACTCCCCATCGGGAAGACCTTTTTTGCGGGAGGCGGCAAAAGCTTTACCATGCGGCGAGGGCATCAGCGTTCGGGGGAGGATCGCATGGACATTGAGATACGAGGGATGGCGCCGCTGCTGCAAGTGTTCGACATGCCTACGTCCATTGCGTTTTACCGGGATAAGCTGGGATTCGAGGTGAAGAGCACGTCCAAGCCGCGGGGACAGCACTTCGATTGGGCGCTGCTCCGGCTGAATGGCGCGGAACTCATGCTTAACACGGCCTACGAAGAGGACGCGCGGCCGCCAGCTCCGGATCCCGTGCGGATTGCTGCCCACGACGATACGGCGATTTACTTCGGTTGCCCGGACGTTGATGCGGCGTATGCATACCTTTGTGCACGTGGCGTCGCCGCGAAGGAGCCCAAGATCGCCCCCTACGGCATGAAGCAGTTGTACCTCCACGACCCAGACGGATATACCCTGTGTTTTCAGTGGCCGGCTGCGCCGTGAATGGAGATCTACTCCCGCCTGCAGCTCCTCGTCGAAGGTAGCGCTCGATAAGAGCGAACGCGATCTCGAGAGGATGGCGAGATAGCCACGCCTGTACTACGAGCGGGTTGCATGAGATTTTAGGAGGGGCCTATACTGGCGGAGATTCGCGGATTGCGTGAGAATCGGGCGAATACGTGTTTCTTGGCGAGAGCAGATCTGCCAGGACAGTGCGCGAGCACTGTCAGGCCTGGAAACGGCACGGAGAGGAACCAGCGCAAGTGGAAGATGTGAACCAGTTTCCGGCCGTTGACCGCCGCCGCAATCCTGCGGTGCCGTCCGAACAGCGGGAAAAGGGAGAGGTCGCCGTTTTCCAGGAATTGGGGAAGGCGCTAACTTCTTCGCTGCAACTCGACCAGGTTCTCCGCACGATTATGGAGAAGATCGATGAATTCCTGCGTCCGGACAACTGGTCATTGTTGCTGCTCGATGAAGCCAAACAGGAATTGTATTTTGAGCTGGCGGTAGGAAAAGCTTCGCAAGCGCTGAAGGACGTACGCATCAAAATGGGGCAGGGAATCGCCGGGTGGGTGGCGCAGCACGGCGAAACCGTAGTGGTGCCGGACACGACGAAAGACACTCGTTTCTTTTCGAAGGTGGACGAGAAGACCAAGACGGAGACGCAGTCCATCGTCGCAGTGCCGGTGCGATTTCGCGACACTTGCCTGGGCGTGATCGAGCTGATCAATTGCATGGGGCCGGAGGGATTCGATCCCCGCGACCTGAAGCTGCTCGAAGCGCTTTCGGACTTTGCGGCGATTGCGCTGGAGAATGCCCGGCACGTGAAGAAAATTCACGAGCTGACCATCACCGACGACTGCACTTCGCTTTATAACGCGCGCCACATGGGCTTCATCCTGGAAACTGAAATCTACCGCTCGCAGCGGTACAATTATGAATTCTCGATCGTGTTCATTGACCTGGATCATTTCAAGCAAGTGAACGATACGCATGGGCACCTGGTGGGTTCGCGACTGCTGGCGGAAATCGGGAATGCGCTGAAGGAGCATTGCCGGCTGATTGATTTCGCATTCCGTTATGGCGGGGATGAATTTGTGATTCTGCTGCCGCAGACCTCAAAAGACAACGCGTTGAACGTGGCGCGGCGCTTGCACAAATTGGTGCGCGAGCGCACTTGGCTACAGCCGGAGGGATTGAACATCAAGCTCACGCCGAGCGTCGGCGTGGCGTCCTATCCCGTGGATTCGCGAACCAAGGAAGGTTTGCTGCACCTCGCCGATGAGGCCATGTACCTGGTGAAGAATACCAAGCGCGACAGCGTCGCCGCCGCGAACATAGGGATTTTGCCGAGCGCGGCGACCGCCGAATCGGCCGGGTAATTCTCACATTTTTCCGCACGCACGTTTCCGCTTCTATACACTCCCGCGAAATTTTGTTTAACTGAGGACATGAAGCGCAGCGAAGCGGCGAAGTATGCGCACTGGTCGGCGGCAGCAGCGTTGCTGCTGGCAAGTGTAACGGCCGGCGTGTACCTCGAGCGCAAATGGGTGGCTCATCGCGAAAGGCAAAAGGCCCCGCCGCCTACCCCGCAGGATGTGACGCGGCTTTCGAATGGACTCACGTTTTCCAAGATGGACGGGAACCAAAAGATTTTCACGGTGGAAGCGTCGAAGGCCACCGATTTCAGGGATCGCGACGCCAGTTTGCTGGAAGACGTGAAGATTACGATTTTCGGGAAGGGCGGGGAGCGTCACGACACGATTTATACGCAAAGCTGCCAGTATGAAAAAACGGGCGGGGACATTGCTTGCAGCGGCGAAGTGCAACTGGAGCTGGAGAGCAAGGCGGAATATGAGCGAGCCGCAAAAAGTTCCGGAATAAAAGCAGCGCAGAAAGTACACGTGGAGACTCGCGGAGTGATTTTTAACCGCGCGAGCGGTCTGGCGCGAACGGATCAGCCGGTAAAGTTCGTTTTTCCGAACGGAAATGGAGATGCTGTGGGAGTGGAGTATCACTCCGAAGAAGGGACGATACGGCTGCTACGAGACGTGAAAATGTTTCTGAGGGCGCAAAACTGGGACGCAACGGAAAAAAAGACGGCGAGTGCGGGAACGCAAGAACCGGTTCGAGTGACGGGGAAGAGCCTCGATTTCGAACGGGAGTCGCGGACGATGCAATTGCACGGACCAGTGGAAGCGGAAACTCGGATGGAGCGACTGCACGCGGGAAAGCTGACACTCACGCTGGACGCGGGGTTTCACGCGGAAAAACTTGTGGCTACGCCGAAAACGGACGGGAAAAACCCGGAACTGGAATCGCAGGGGGCGGATGGCCCGACAAATTTGAGCGCGCAGGCGATCACGGCGCAATTTGCTCCCGAGGGATGGCTGACGAAAGTTGAAGGGGCGGGAGATGTGCGCGGCTCGCGGCACACCGGGAAAGAGACAGATGACTTCCGCGCGGAGCACGCCAGGATGGAGCTGTGGCCGAAGATCAGCCAGCCGAGGACCTTGAATTTGAAGGGCAGCGTGCGGCTGAAAACGCAGGCAGGTGCGTCCGGCGAAGCGAGAATGCTGCAGACCAGCGAACTCGTGCTGGAATTCGCGGATAAGGAAAAGGGCGCAGGCAGCAAACTCAAACGAGCGGAGACGCTTGCGGCGGGAAGCATCGAATGGACGGATGCCGCGCCGCAAAATGAGACGCCGGGAGTTCCGGCGAATGGCGAGGCTGCGCGGACAAAGTTGCAAGCGGACAAGCTCGAACTGGAATTCGGAGAGGAAGGAAAGGCGAGACGGTTGGTGGCCACCGGCAATGTGATGACGGAACGGGCTATAAGCGGCAAGCCGACACAGTCAGCGAGGGCGCAAAGCGGAGTGGCGCAACTGCTGGCAAGCGGCGGATGGTCGCAGATGGATCTGCGGGGAAATGTAAAATTGAAGGAAGGCAACCGCAGTGGACAAGCGGACCACGCGACGTTCGTCCGGGCAACGCAAACGGCGTTGCTAACGGGAAAAGCGCTGGCGCGCGACGCCACCTCGGAGACGCAGGCGCCGCGGATCACCTTTGAGCAGACCAGCGGGGAGGTTCGTGCGGAGGGAGGAGTACGCTCGACGGATTTTTCGGCAAAGGGAAGTGGAACGCAGCTTGCGGCCGCGCCCGCGAATATTACAGCGGACGCAATGCAGGGCAATTCGAAGACGGGGAGGGCGCTGTACACGGGACACGCGCGATTGTGGCAGGGCGATTCGGTGATGGAAGCGGATTCGATCGAGCTGTTGCGCGAAGCCCGTGTCATGAACGCGTTCGGAAATGTTCGCGCGGTCTTCCCGCAAACGGCAGGGCAATCGGCGGTGCAGACCGTTTCCGTGCAAGCGGGACCGAAGAAGACGAGATTGTGGCATGTAACGGGTGGGACGCTGACGTACCTGGATCCCGAGGGCCGCGCGCACCTGGAAAAAAATGTTGTCGCGCAATCGGCCGAGCAAAAGATGCGCGCCCCAGTCGTGGATTTGTATTTTACGAGGACCGGGAAACCCAATTCGAATGCTGCGGCAGGCGCGGCTGCGGCAAGTCCGCCGGTGGGAGCGCAACAAATCAGCCGGGCGGTGGGCACCGGCGGGGTGATCGTGGACCAGGGGACGCGCAAAGCAACCGCGGATCGAGGAGAGTACTCCGCAGCGGACGGAAAATTTGTAATGAGCGGTGGAAATCCCACGATTTACGACGCCGCAGAAGGAACCACGACGGGCCATCAATTGACCTTCTTTTTAGCGGATGATACGATCATCGTCGACTCAGAAAATGGTTCGCGGACGTTGACAAAGCACCGAGTCGATAAATGACGCAACTCCTCCGCGGCCGCCCGTGAAGAGGTATGCTGAAGCTCCAGGCCGTCGATTTAAGCAAGACGTACCGAGGCCGTAAGGTCGTTGACGACGTTGAACTGGAGATTGGACAGGGTGAAGTCGTCGGGCTGCTCGGCCCCAACGGCGCAGGCAAAACGACGACGTTTTATATCCTCGTAGGTCTCGCCCGGCCCGACTCCGGCCGCGTTCTCCTCAACGGCGACGAAATCACGGACCTCCCCATGTATCTCCGGGCCCGCAGTGGGATCAGTTACCTTCCTCAAGAACCCTCGGTTTTTCGTCAACTGACCAGCGAAGAAAACTTGCTTGCGGTGCTGGAGACGCTTCCGTTGACCCCGGAGCAGCAGCGTGACCGCCTTGAGGAACTCCTGGTGCAAATGGGGCTGGAAACCGTTCGAACGAGCAAGGCCTACACGCTCTCCGGGGGAGAGCGCCGCCGGCTGGAGATCGCGCGCTCCCTTACTTTGCAACCTTCTTTTATTCTGCTCGACGAACCTTTTTCGGGAATCGACCCTCTAACCGTCAAGGACCTGCAGGAAACCATCCGGGATCTTGCTAAATCGGGAATTGGCGTGCTCATAACGGATCATAACGTCAGGGAAACTCTGAGCGTCACGGATCGCGCGTACATCCTGAAAAGTGGGAAGATATTCAGGAAGGGCCGCCCGGAGGAATTGAGCAACGACGCGGAAGTCCGGCGCGTTTATCTGGGCGATCATTTCCGCCTGAACTAGTGTTAGACAACTGAGGATAGAAAAGGGAACACGGGACAATCCATGGCCTGGCAAGGACTCAAGCTCAACCTCCGAGTGTCGCAGAAGCAGATTCTGACGCCCGGCCTTGTCCAGATGGTGAGTGTCCTCGCGCTGAACCGCCTCGAGCTGCGGGAAATGATCAATCAGGAGATGATCGCCAACCCGGTCCTCGAAGAGCAGAGTGAAGAGCCTACCCAAACCGATAACTACAGCGACGAAACCTTCTTAAAAGCGGAAACCGAAAAAATTCCGGCGAAACCCGAAGCCAATCCCTTTGACGAGTTTGACGTTGGCAGCTTCTTCAACCAGTACCTGGATACTGGCGGCGACGGCGGGCAGTCGCAGGAGCGCGAAGTTTCCGAGCGGCCGTCATTCGAAAAATTTCTCTCTTCGCCGAGCGGGTTGAGCGACCATCTCCAATGGCAACTGAGCGTCACCATCTGTTCGGACGCGGTGAAAGAGATTGCGGACAGCATCATCGGCAATCTGGATGAGAACGGCTATCTGACGGCTTCCACGGAAGAGCTGACACAGAACGGAAAATATTCGCAGGACGATCTTGAGGACGCGCTGGCCGTAGTGCAGGACTTCGACCCCATGGGAGTGGGCACGCGGGATTTGCGCGAATGCCTGCTGCGGCAACTGAAAGCGTTTGATCCACAGAACACCCTGGCCCAGCAAATTGTTTCCGAGCATCTGAAGCAGGTGCAATCCAATCAACTGAAGGAAGTGGCGCGGGCGCTCAACCGGCCGCTGGAGGTCGTCAAGCACGCGCTGGAAGTGATCAAGAAGCTCGATCCGCGTCCCGGGCTGCGCTACAACAAGACGGAGCCGCGGCTGGTCGAGCCGGACGTCTACTTCCGCAAAGTAGATGACCAGTGGCAGGCGTTCTTGAACGAAGACGACATGCCGCAGCTGCGGCTGAGCCCAACGTACCGGCGTTTATTGGTTAAAGATGCCGCCGACCGCGACGTGCGCAACTACGTGAAGGAACGATTTACGGCCGCCGTCCAGTTGATGAAGAACATCGAACAGCGCAAGCACACCATCCTGCGCGTCTGCCAGTCCATCATCGCGCGCCAGGGCGAATTCCTCGATCACGGGCAGGACGCCCTGAAACCGATGATGATCAAGGAAGTGGCGGAAGAGGTCGGTGTACATCCCTCGACAGTGAGCCGCGCAGTGGCCAGCAAGTACGCGCACACGTCACAGGGTGTGCTGGAACTGCGCTCGTTCTTCAGCGAGAGCGTGAATGGACCGGAAGGCGGCGCGATGTCGCTGCTGACGCTCAAGCGCCTGGTCAAGAAAATGATTGAAGAAGAAGATTCCACTAGGCCGCTGACAGACGAGCAGATTGCCAAGAAACTCGATGATGCGGGCATTCACGTCACGCGGCGCACCGTCGCGAAATACCGCGAAGACATGAGAATTCCCAGCACCCACCAGCGACGGGAAAAGAACTGAGCGGCATTCCCCTTGAAGCCGCAGACGCGACACGATACCCGGCAACTCGTTATCCTCACCGGCCTTTCCGGATCCGGCAAAAGTACCGTCCTGCATGCCTTCGAAGACATGGGCTTCTACTGCGTGGACAACCTTCCCGTGGAGCTCATTCCCATTTTTGCGGAGCTGCACGCGGCTGGCGAAGGCGACTTTACGCGTGCGGCGCTGCTGGTGGACGCGCGCGAGGGCCAGCAACTGGAAAAACTGCCCCCCCTGCTGAAACATTTGAAAAAAGATCACCCCATCACCCTTGTTTACATCGAAGCGAACGAGGATGCCTTGTTGCGCAGGTACAGCGAGACCCGGCGTCCGCATCCGCTGGGAAAGAATTTTTCCGTCCGCGAAAGTTTGTCGCACGAGCGCGCGCTGATGGAGCCGATCCGTAAGCTGGCGGATGTGGTCATTGAAACCACGCAATTCAATGTTCATGAATTGCGCCAATTCGTCACGGCACGCTTCAAGAATCCGGACAAACGGCCGATGCTGGTTTCGGTCGTGAGTTTCGGCTACCGCTATGGCGTGCCCTCGGATGCCGACCTGGTTCTCGATGTGCGATTTCTGCCCAACCCGCATTTCGTACCGCGTTTGCGGCCCTTCACGGGCCAAGATCCGAAGGTGCGGCGTTATATCCGCTCATTTCCTCAGACTGGGGAATTCCTTCGGCGCATCGAAGGCTTGCTCACCTATTTGATCCCGCACTACATCCGTGAAGGAAAAAGTTATCTGACCATTGCGTTCGGCTGCACCGGCGGGAGGCACCGCTCCGTGATGCTCGCGGAGTCGGTAAAGAAGTCGCTCGCAAGGCGCGGATATTCCGCCAAAGTCATGCACCGCGACATTGACAAGTAAACGAACTTGGTACGCCGCGCCAGCGCACTTTCGGCGGGCCGCAGAAACTTGACACGCCGCGACGCGGCGAATAGCGTACCAAGTAGATAAGCTAGGGAGCCTGTTGCGTGGCCTCGTTGTTGTCACCACAATGGAAGCGATTGCTCGGTTACGTGCGGCCGTACTCGTTCCGGCTAGCAGTGGGTGTGGTGTTGGTGGCCTGCACTGCGCTGGCGGAGGGTATTGTGGCGCTGCTGATCCGGCCGGGATTTGACTACGTCCTCAATCCGTCCGTGGTCGGTTCGACTCTGCCTTTGGTGACATTTCCCAATGGATACACGATCTACCTCGACCGGTTTTTCCCGCCCAGTATCCACAACGTAGGAACCATTTTCTTTCTAACAGTGGTCTTTCTCTATGTCGCGAAAGGCATCTGCGAATATCTGGGGGTCACGCAGATCCAGTATGTCGGACAAGCTGCGGTGACCAGGCTGCGGAACCAGGTGTATGCCAAAATCATTCGCCAGCCGATCGGTTTTTTTCAAACCAATCCGACGGGGCGCTTGCTCTCTACCACGATCAACGACGTGGAGCGCACGCGCATCGCGCTCTCCGAATACCTGGCCGATCTGTTCCAAAAAGGATTCACGCTGATTGTATTTCTCGTGGTCATCGTGGTGCTCAACTGGAAGATGGCGCTGGGAACGGCAGTCCTGGTGCCGTTGGTGGTCGTGCCAGTGGGAAAACTGGGAAAAAAGATTCGCCGCTCGTCGGAGAACAGCCAGAGCCGGCTGGGAGACCTCAGCCAGATTCTGCAAGAGACGGTGAGCGGCAACCGCGTCGTGAAGGCCTTCGGGATGGAGGACTTCGAAATCGCGAAGTTCAAATTCACGGCGCAACGGCTGCTGCGGGAAAATATGCGCTGGGTTCGTGCGGCAGTAGCCACTGGTCCGATGATGGATTTGCTGGGCGCGCTGGTTATTCCGCTGCTCATCTTGTACGCCCGCGGCCAGATCAAGCATGGCCAGATGACTCCGGGAATTTTCATGGCGTTTCTTTTTGCCATGTTCAACGCCTACATGCCGCTGAAGCGCATCGGGCAGGTGTACCAGCAATTTCAGATGGCGCAGGGAGCCAGCACGCAGGTGTTTGCGTATCTGGACCTGCAGGAAGAGCAGAGTGAGCAGCGGGGGGCGCGGCCCCTACCGCGGTTTACGCAGGAAATCGTTTTTGAGAACGTGGGCTTCGCGTATGACGCTGACTCGAATCACGTGCTGGAGGAGATTTATTTCCGCGCGGGCCGCGGAGAAGTGATTGCTCTCGTAGGGTCAAGCGGGGCGGGAAAAACCACGCTGGTGAATCTGCTGCCGCGGTTTTACGAGCTCACATCCGGCACGATTCGAATCGACAATCACAACATCCGCGGAGTGACCATCAAGTCGCTGCGCGAACAGATCGCCATGGTGACGCAGGAGAACATCCTGTTTCACGATACCGTGTGGAACAACATCTGCTACGGTCTGACCAATATTCCCAAAGAAAAAGTCGTCGCTGCCGCGCAAGCTGCGCTGGCCCACGATTTCATCACGGAACTGCCGCAAGGCTATGACACCCTGATTGGCGAACGCGGCACGCGCTTGAGCGGAGGACAGCGGCAGCGCATCGCCATCGCGCGCGCGATCTTGAAGGATTCGCCCATTCTTATTCTGGATGAGGCCACTTCGGAGCTGGATGCGGAGTCCGAGATGTTCGTGCAAAAGGCGCTCGCCAACCTGATGGTCGGGCGCACTACTTTCGTGATAGCGCATCGCCTCGCCACGATTCGCCGCGCGGACAAAATTCTCGTCCTGGAAGACGGACAGATCCGGGAAAGCGGAACGCACACGGAGCTGATCGCGCGTGGCGGAACGTATGCCCGGCTTCATGATTTGCAGTTTGCAGACGACGACATGCTGACGCCGGCACAAGTCGCGCCCGCTAAACTCAATGTTGCTTCGGATTCCTTATGAGCCAAACCACCACGGTACCAACGAAGAAAATCGAATGCTTCTCGATGACCGGTTACGCGCAAGCGCGAGCCGAACAGGATGGCTGGGCGGTGCGCGTCAGCGTGAAAAGCGTCAACCATCGGTTCCTGGACCTCAAACTGCGCATGCCGGAGGGATTTGATCTGTACGATCTTCGGCTGCGGCAGATCGTGCGCGAAAAAATTCATCGCGGGCACGTGGAAGTGACCGTGGCCGTCGAGCCGGGGAAAGCGGCGCCGGTGCAAGTGAATCGAGAATTGGTGCAATCGTACCTGAAAGCCGCCGAAGCGCTGCGGCAGGAAACCCGAGCGGCAACGGATATGGATGTGGTTGCGCTCTTGCGATTGCCCGGGGTGATCACTGGCGTCACCACGGCCGTGCCGGAGACGGAAGAAGAACAAGAGAAGCTTGGACGGGCGCTGGACAGCGGCTTGCGTGATGCGCTGGCGAAGCTGGATGATATGCGGCGCGCGGAAGGCCGCCACCTGGTGGAAGAGTTGCGCGAACGCCTGGCGCGCATCGGCGGTCATGTGGAGCAGGTGCGCGGGCTCGCCGCGACGTTGCGCCCAGCTTTTGCGCGGCGCCTGGAAAGCAGGCTGAAAGAATTGCTCGGCGGAATCGGCATCGAACCGGCGCGGCTCGCGCAGGAGGCCGCGCTGCTTGCGGAACGCAGCGATATCAGTGAAGAATTAGACCGCCTGAAGAGCCACTTGCAGCAGTTTACCAAACTGCTGGACGGCGCCGGCGAGCTGGGAAAGAAACTGGATTTTCTTTTGCAGGAGATGCATCGCGAGGCCAACACCATGCTTTCCAAGACGCCCGGCGTGGAGAGCGAAGCACTAGCGATTACGGGAATAGCGCTGGAAATCAAGGCGGAGATCGAAAAACTGCGGGAGCAGGTGCAGAACATCGAATGAGCACGCAGACTGAGATCACGCCGCTGGTGTTGATCGTGTCGGGGCCGTCGGGATCGGGAAAATCGACTCTGGTGCAGCGAATCCTGGAGCTGCCCGGCACGATGCCTTCGATCTCATGTACTACACGGGCGCGCCGCGCGACCGAGGCCAGTGGGAAATGCTATGATTTTGTAACGGAAGCGGAATTCGACGCCATGCTCTCGCGCGGCGAATTTCTGGAGTACGCGCGGGTTTTTGGAAAGCATTCTTACGGCACGCCGAATAAGTGGCTGGAGGAATCGCGGAAGAAGGGACTCGATCTGGTGCTGGAGATCGATGTCCAAGGCGCGGGGCAGGTGAAGGAAAAGCTTCCGGAGTCCGTCGCGATTTTCATTTTGCCGCCGTCGCGCGAGGAACTCGAGCGCCGGCTGCGCGGCCGCGGGCAGGATTCGGAAGAGGAGATTGCGCGGCGGCTGGCCAAGTCGCGCGACGAGATTGCACAGTTCGACAAGTATTATGATTTTTGCGTGGTGAATGACGACGTGGAACGCGCGGGACGCGAAGCGCAGGCGATTGTGATCGCCCTGCGCTGCACGAGCGCGCGGCGGAGGGCGAGAGTGGAACAACTTCTGGCATCGTTTGGGAGGGAATGACTGAGATGACTGTGCAGACAAAAGCTCCGGAGAGCCAGTTTGCGTATGTGGTACTGGCGGCGAGGCGCGCGCGGCAGATCATGGCAGGTGCGCCGCCGCTGATCGAAAACCCCAGAACTCTGAAAGCCACGCGCATCGCGTGCGAAGAGCTGGAGCACAGCTTGATCGAGTACGACTTCACCGAGCCGTCGTCGATCGATGTGGATAAGGAAGGAAACAAGAGGCGGAAGTAACGGGCCGCGGAAGGCAGCGATGCGAATCACCCTTGGTGTAACCGGCGGAGTGGCGGCTTACAAAGCCGCGGAGCTCGTTCGCCGTTTGCAGCAGGAGGGGTTCAGCGTGCAAGTGGTGATGACGCGCGGGGCGCGGGAGTTCGTCACGCCGCTGACGTTTGCGGCGCTGAGCGGACAGAAAGTGATCACCGACCTGTTCGGTGATTCTTCCGGCGGGGAAGCAAACCTTGAAAGCGCGATTGAGCACATCGCAGTGGCGCAGAGGACGGATCTTCTTTTGGTAGCTCCAGCCACGGCGGACATCATCGCAAAATTTGCGCGCGGGATTGCGGACGATTTTCTGACGACGTTGTACCTGGCATCAACGGCGCCGGTGGTGGTGGCGCCGGCGATGAACGTGAACATGTGGAACCACGCGGCAACCCGGGAAAATGTGGAGATGCTGCGCGCGCGCGGCGTAAAAGTCGTTGACCCCGCCGAGGGCTACCTCGCTTGCGGCATGATTGGCGCGGGACGGCTGGCTGGGCAGGAAGCGATTGTCGCCGCGGTGCGCGAAGTGCTGAAAGCGCAGCGGGACTTGGACGGCGAGACAGTTCTGATCACCGCGGGGCCGACTTGCGAGGACCTCGATCCAGTTCGCTACATCACCAACCGTTCGTCCGGGAAAATGGGTTACGCGGTCGCGGAAGCAGCGGCCCTGCGCGGCGCGAAGGTTATTCTCGTCAGCGGCCCTGTGAATTTGGATGTTCCCGCCGTCGTGGAGCGGATTGACGTGCGCACGGCGAAAGAAATGCATCACGCCGTCGTGGAGCGGATTGGCGGGGCCTCCGTCGCCATTCTCGCGGCCGCGGTGGCGGATTACCGGCCAGTTGAACAGCACGCGGAAAAGATCAAGAAGGCCAATGCGCCTCTGACGATTTCTCTCGAACCGACCACTGACATCCTGGCGGAGGTGGCAAGAAATAAGGGGCAGAAAATCGTCGTTGGCTTCGCGGCGGAGACGGACCACGTCGCGGAGAACGCGCGAAAGAAGCTTTCCGCAAAGAACGCCGATCTGATCGTGGCCAATGACGTCACCGCCGAAGGCGCGGGCTTCGATCACGATACAAACATCGTCACGCTCTTTTCTCGCGATGGACGCGACCTCGCGCTTCCGAAAATGAGCAAGAGCGAAGTGGCCCAGCGGATTCTAGACGAAGTGGTGCGCCTGCGAAGCGTGTTGCATGGAATGGCATCACTGAAGCGCTCCGGCGCCTAATCCTGCCATGGCCGAGCGAATCTCCGAAATTCTCCAGAAAAGACTATCCGACTGGCTGGGTTTCTACGAAGACCTTGGAATTCGGCTGTTCTACAGCGACCGAGGAGCGGCTGCTGTACGGCCTAGCGAGCAGCGATCGGAACCGCCCGCTATGGCTCGTTTCTCAACTCCAAACATCCAAAAGGAAGAGACCTTGCCGAAGCCCGCAGGAAAATCAGCATTGCGAGTGACCACGCCCATCGTGACGCCGGTGAGTCCGAAGATCCCATCCCTGCCGGTCGCCGCGGGACCGTCGCTCTTCGAATCCGTGGACAGGATTGTGGACGATACGCTGCTCAAGGTCCGTGAGGATCTTGGCGAATGCACGCGCTGCAAACTTCACAGCACGCGACATAAAATTGTTTTCGGCGACGGGAATCCCAAGGCCGAACTGGTTTTCGTGGGCGAAGGCCCGGGCGCCGACGAAGACGCGCAAGGATTGCCTTTCGTCGGCCGCGCAGGAAAATTGCTGACCCAGATGATCGAAGCCATGGGGCTACAGCGCAAAGACGTGTACATCTGCAACGTAGTGAAGTGCCGTCCACCCGAAAATCGTCAGCCGGAAGAAGAGGAAGTCAGCACCTGCTCGCCGTTTCTTTTCCGGCAAATTGACGTCATCGCACCAAAAGTAATTGTCTGCCTCGGCGCCGTCGCTGCAAAAACATTACTGCAGACCAATCGCGGAATTTCTCAGTTCCGCGGAGAATGGCTGGAATTTCGCGGAAGAAAACTGCTGGCCACGTATCACCCCGCCTATTTGCTGCGCAATCCGCCCGCGAAAAGCGAAGTCTGGAAGGATCTCCAAAAAGTCATGGCCGTCCTCGGCCTCGAAGTGAAGAAAGGCAAGTCTTCCTAACTCATCATGGGAATTCTGCTCGGCTTGCTGACGGCGCTGACCTGGGGCGGCTCCGATTTTATTGCGCGCTTCGCGACCCACCGTATCGGCACCCTCCGTGCCATGTTCTATATGCAGTTGATTGGATTCGTACTCCTGACAATTTTTCTTCCGTTGCTAGGCGGATGGGGGCATCTTGCGGATGGATCGGGATGGCAGCGGTGGGCTTGGGGAATTTTGGCCGGTTGCATCAATGCGTGTTCCACACTGGCGCTGTACCGATCGTTTGAAGTGGGGAAAATGGCGGTGGTGGCGCCGCTTTCGGCGAGTTATCCCGCGCTCACACTTCTGCTTTCGCTGCTGGCGGGTGATTCGCTGACGGCGGGACGCATCATTGGAATTATCTGTACGCTGCTGGGCGTGGTGCTTGTCGCAGGCGGCGAAAAAGCTCCGAACGAGAAGGTTGCAGAAGCGCCGCGGCAGAACGGAAAAGGAATTGAGTGGGCGATCAGCGCTGCGATCAGCTTCGGCTTTCTCTTCTGGCTCCTGGGATTTCGCATCGTGCCGGTGTTGGGAGCCGCGCCGACGGTTTGGATGATTCGGCTGACGAGTGCCGCGGTGTCCGGTTTGGTGATCCTCGCGGCGAAAAAACCAATGCGGTTGCCAAGCAACGATTCGAGATGGTTTGTCTTAGGAATGGGTGTCTTGGATACCAGTGCATTTGTCCTCAGCAATCGCGGTATGCAAATGGAACACGTGGCAGTGATCAGCGTGCTTGGCTCGTTGTATGGAGCTGTGACGGTCGGGCTGGCGGCCATCTTCCTCAAGGAACACGTGTCGCGCTGGCAATGGACAGGGATCGCCGCCATTTTCTCCGGAATTGTTCTCATCAGCCGATAGATCTTCTTTTCATCAAAAGTTTTCAGCTTTTCCGCGCTTTCTTCAGCATTTTCCTCGTGCTGATACACTACACGACGGGATGACTGCTCCATATTGCAATGTCGCGTTGCCGGTGCCGCTGCGCACGACGTTTACGTACGCGGTGCCGGAATCGCTGCAAGGAACAGTGCAGCCGGGCAGCCGCGTTCTCGTGCCGTTCCGCAAAAAGGCAATGGTCGGCGTCGTTGTGGAACTGGCGGAGAGTGCACCACAGGGGACGAAGATTCGCGAAATCACGCGAGTGCTGGATTTTGTTCCAGCGCTGACGCCGAAACTGATCGAGCTGGCGCACTGGATCGCGGGATATTACCTGGCGCCGGTGGGGGAAGTGTTTCGCGCGATGCTGCCGCCGGTGACGGAGTTGAAATCGCAGCGGCAGATAATTTTGACAGACGCGGGACGCGAAGCGGCGGAAAGTCTAAACGGCGGGGAATTGTCGCATGGGCTTACTTCCGGAGAGGCGGCGTTTCTCGCGAAGTTGAAGGAGCAGAAAGGAGCTTTGTCCCTCCGTCCGGCGGCGAAGCTGGGCGTTGACGCAACGGCGCTGCAGCGTTTGCAACGGCGTGGGCTCCTTGAAATTCGGGAGACGGTGCAAGGAATTAAGCGAAGGACGCAGCGAGTGATCGCTTGGAAGGGTGGCGAGGCTGCGGCTGAAGAACCGGCGGGGAAGAAAGAAAATGGTAACGCAGAGACACAAAGTGCGCAGAGGAAGCGCGGAGAAGAGAGAATCCGCGAACTGCTGGAGACAGAACGCGGGCCGTTGCCTTTGCCGCAATTTTTGAGGCTCGCGCAGCTGACGCGAGCTTTTGTTGAACGAATGCTGCGCGACGGGTTGCTGGAGAGTTGGGAGGAGGCGATTGATCCGGCGGAGGATCCATTTGATGCGGGGTATGCGCCGCCTGCGCATGAGTTGAATGCGGATCAGGAGAGCGCGTTGAAAGCGATTCGCGCGAGGTTTGAGCTTGGCGAATTCGGGGTGCAGTTGCTCCATGGCGTGACGGGGAGCGGGAAAACGGAAGTGTATTTGCGTGCGGTGCAGGACACGCTGGCGCGCGGGAAAACGGCGGTCGTTCTCGTTCCTGAAATCGCGCTGACACTTTGGATCGGACGGCAGTGCCGCGGCTGGTTTGGGGCGCGGTTCGAGGGCGTAGCGGTGCTGCATTCGGCGCTGAGCGATGTCGAGCGGGCGCGTGAATGGTGGCGCGTGCGGAATGGAGAAGCGCGCGTGGTGGTGGGGACGCGGTCGGCGGTGTTTGCGCCGCTGGACAATGTCGGGCTCATCATCGTCGATGAGGAGCAGGAAAACAGTTTCAAGCAGGAAGAGACTCCGCGCTATCACGGGCGCGACGTGGCCATCGTGCGCGCCAAGATGGAAGGCGCGCTGGCGCTGCTGGGTTCGGCGACCCCTTCGATAGAAACGTATCACCACGCGCGGGAAGGAAAATATGAATTGCTGACGCTGGCTTCGCGCGTTGCGGACCGTTCGCTTGCGAGCGTAGAGATTGTGGACTTGCGCGAGGATTTTCAGCAGACGCACCAGACGAGCCCGATTTCCGCTGCGCTGCACGCGGGAATTCAGGAGTGCCTGACGAATGGCACGCAGGCGCTGGTACTGATCAACCGGCGCGGGTATTCGTGGTCGGTGCTTTGCCGGAGCTGCGGCGCGTCGGTGCAATGCGTGAACTGCAGCATTTCGATGACGCATCATAAGCAGCGCAACCGGTTGGAATGCCACTACTGCGGTTCGATTCAACAAATTCCCAAGGTCTGTCCGAAGTGCGAGTCAAAGTACGTTTATTTTTTTGGAGAGGGCTCCGAACACCTGGAAGAGCGGCTGCGCAAGGAGTTTCCGGGCGCGCGCATCGCGCGGCTGGACAGGGATACGGCGCGAACGAAGCGACAGTATCAGGAGATGCTGGGCGCGTTCGCGGGCGGAGCGCTGGACGTTCTTGTCGGAACGCAAATGCTGGCGAAGGGTCACGATTTTCAGCGTGTGACGCTGGTTGGCGTCGTCAGCGCCGATTCTTCGCTGAGCATGCCGGATTTCCGCGCGGCGGAACGGACGTTTCAGTTACTGACGCAGGTTGCCGGGCGCGCGGGGCGCGGCGAATTGAAAGGGCGCGTGCTGATTCAGACTTTTTATCCCGAGCATTATGCGATTCAGGATGCGGTGAAGCAGGACTACAGCGCGTTCTTCGAGCGCGAGTTGCATTTTCGAAGAATGATGGCGTACCCGCCGTTTACGTCGCTGGCCAACGTGATCGTGCGAGATACGAGCCTGGAAAAGACGATTCGCTGGTCGCGGCTGCTTTCGGAATATTTTTCACCGTATGACGACAAAGGTGTGCGCATCCTGGGACCGGCGACGGCGCCACTCGCGCGATTGAAGAAGGAGCACCGGTTCCAGTTCCTGCTGAAGTCTCCGAAGCGTTCCGTACTGACCAAGTTGCTAAGCGGGGCGATGGCGTATTGCGAGGCCAAGGAAATCCCCGATACGGCGGTGCTGGTGGATATGGATCCACTTAGCCTGTTGTGAGCGGCACAGCAAACCCCTTTCTATTGGGCATCGTGTCGGCGAGTAGGTGCTCGCCCCTGCAACTTAGTAACGATCCTTCAGAAGACAGACGCGGAATCTTCTTCGAAGATAAGTTGCTTGTCCGTGTCCAGCATCTGTTTGCGGAATTGACGCAAGCCTAAGAGGCCGAGCAGAACTAGAGGAATGAAAACTGCGGCTCCCCATCGGGTGACGACGGACCACTGCACCATTTGAGGGATATAGATCGCGGAGACGACGAAGCCAACGAGGTAGGCAACAAGGACAAGGGGAGAGTTGCTCTGAAAGGCTCGGTAAGTGCACGTGAAAGGGATTTTGCGGAATTTCAGGAGCAGAATTTCTACGAAGACAGAGGAGCAGGTGATGAGAATGGCCGTTTGCAACAGCGCGGTCAGCCATCCCCACAAAAGTGCGGAATAGAGAAAACACAAGGGAGCGAGCCAACCTAGTGAAAATGTGAGGAGCACTCTCCGGGCGACTTGACGAGGCTGCTCGCCGTCCGGCTCGATCCAAAGCCTGAAAACCCAGTTGGCGGACAAATCCAAGGGGACTTCGAAGGCCAGACGAATTGCGAGGAGTAGACAGTAGCCCAGGATAAACGGAATAGAAAGAAGTGCAACCGATGGGGGCTGTGCAGCGAACGAAAAGCCGGGATGGAAAGCGACATTGACGGTCTGTGCGGCAACGACGAGGCCGAGCGCCGCGAAACCCAGGACAATCTGCAAATGAGCATCGCTTCGCAACAGGATGCGCGAAACAAAGTGATAGCAGGCGCGCCGCTTCGGATCGCGGAGAATGGTGGCGTCCAGAAGTATCGCGGGCAATCGGAAGCGCCGGCCGCGCGGCAGCGGGCCAACATCAGCAAATTCGGGGATGCGGACGAAGGATCTGCGAAAGCCGAGGGCGTAAGCAATGGTGGAGATGAGAAGCGCCAGTCCCAAAGAAACGATGGCCCTGCGCGTCAGGGAAACGAAGAAAATGTCGTTGCCATTGCCCCATAGTGTTTCGGTCAGCCCTAGAAACCACGCAGGAGGCAACCCGCCGAGGCGCTGGAAAATCAGATGGGAACTGCCTACGAGAACAGAAGATACCGTGAAGCTGGTGGCCAGCACCGCCAGGAGACAGAACGCGACCACAAAGCGGACGTAGACGGAGACTTTGCGGTACATGCGGTAAGGAAGGCACGCCAGCAAAGTACCAGAGAGCGCAAAGACGGCAAGAAAGCTGAACATGCTACTCAGGCTGACGGAAACGGCGTGGCCAAACGCAAACCGGAAGAGTTTGGAGAAAGATCCCTGCGAACCCACGACGGCGATGGGAAATAGAACAAAGGAAGCCGCGTTCACTACGATAGTGAGCAAGGCGGTCAAAGCGAAGATGGCGAATAGATTCGCAAAAAAATTTTGGATAGCGAGATGGGGAGGTGCACGAAGTTTACGTAGTCGCGGCGGTCGGGAAAAATGGAGTTCCAACGCCACAATGCTACGGCGCAACTGACAGACATGGACAGCACGATGAAGAAATATTCATCGGGAATGGTGGCGATGAAAGGATCGAATGTGCCGTCGCCGCGCAGGAAACGGATGAGCGAGCCATATTTCTCAAACATGAGAAGAGAGACCAGGACTCCCGGCATGGCCAAGAAGATGAGCACCACTCCCATGCCAAGGTCCAACTCGTCGGCGCCGAGTTCTCCGCCGCCTTTGGAGATGCGGCCGACAAAAAGACGCAACAAATGCAGAGAAGGGCGCTGCGAATAAACCTTCCAACGTGCAGCGAGGGACTGCTTCCAAGAATTCACGAGGGAGACACCACGACGTCAACGATCTCGCTGGCGACTTGCGAGATGTCTTTGTCTTCCACGAGTTGGAGGAAGATGCGTTCCAGCGAAGACTGGCCGATCTGGCGGCGAACTTCTTCCGTTGAGCCGTAGGCAGTGACCTGGCCCTTTCGGAGAATAAGAAGCTGCGAGCAGACTTTTTCCACGACTTCGAGAATATGCGAGCAGTAGAAAACGGCCTTACCGCGGGCGCTGAATGCCTGGATGAGATTCTTGATGATGAGCACGGAGGTAACGTCGAGGCCGGAAAGCGGTTCGTCCAGGATGAGGACATCGGGATTGTCCATGAGAGCGGCGATGAGGAGGACGCGCTGGCGCATGCCTTTGGAGTAAGAGCCCAGAGGGACGTGACGATCAGCGAAGAGAGAGAAAAGCTCGAGAAGCGAGCTGATCTTCGTTTGCATCCGCGTTGGAGACATGGCGCGAAGGGTTCCAATCATTTCCAGATATTCCTGGCCGGTGAGAAACGGGTAGAGATTGGCTTCTTCTGGAACGTAGCCGAGGCGCTTTCGATAGGAAACTAAGTCGCGTTGAATGTCTTGGCCCTCGAAGAGGACTTGGCCGCGCGTGGGTTGCAGCAGGCCGGTGAGCACTTTAACGGTGGTGCTTTTACCCGAGCCATTAGGGCCCAAGTATCCAAGCACCTGACCTGGCTCCAGGCGGAAGGTGACTTCCCGCACTGCCGGAACAGAGCCGTAGAACTTTGCTAGAGCGATCGCTTCGAGCACGGCCATCCCTTCGAGCGAGCAGACAACCTTCCGACCCGGCCTGAGGTAATTTGATTTGACACCGCAGGAACAAGAGGAGGTTCCGCAGAATAGGAACGCCTACCCCCACCCGCGGGTTTTTGCCAAAGAGTGCGGAATCTATTGAATTGAAAAGAGTTATGTTTTTCTCTGGTGCAAAAGAGCGCAAAAGAGCGCGTAAGCCATTGATTCCAAAGGGCCGAAAAAAGGCACTCATTGGTGGAAAAGTAAAGACTGCATAAGCTCATCAACGGTAAAGACTTAATCCAAGGACATAGAGTCAGCGCTTGCAAGAAAAGACTTCGGTTTCTCCGAAATCTGCGGAGCGGAGGGGGTTCAATACGTGCCGGAATGGATAGCTTCTACCCATTGGATTGGATTCCTTCCTGCTTGATAGGGTTGTTCGAGCTGAAGAAGCGCGCTGCGTCCGGACCGACGGAAGATCTGGCAGCGCTGGAGGATTTTGCGCAGGACATGCGCTCCGGGAATCGCCACTAAGCGGGGCGTGCTAAAAACGCCGCGAACGAACGGTTGGGAATCTCAAAGTGATTCAAGATTGAACAGAGTGTCGGTGGTTGAGACAGTTTCCGCCGGCTGCGATACAGATCTCTAATTCCATCCTATTGACTACATAGACATTCACAGACCTTGTCTGTGAAAAAACCTGAGAGAGCCGCATTGAAAGGAAAGAAGATGCGGTGTACCGGCCTTGCTGGGATGGCTGGCTTCGCCTGGAAACGGGTTGCGGAAAGAACAACCTGAGTTTTGGCATGCACGGTGCTGAGTTCAATAGAAGACAGACAAGGAGTTTTCTTCCAGGAGAAGATTATTGGGCACGCAACGGTTGGCAACGATGAGTTAAGGTGCACCGGTGGCGCCGACGAAATCACAACCCCGCCAAGTAACGACAGGTGGAAGTGGTCGCTCACGGCCCGACGGATTAACTCTCCCAACCGCGCAGTTCCCGGAGGAAAAACCTCAAAAGTGCGAAGCAGGTCGAGATGCGGTACGAAGTCGCCAAAGTCGAGATGTCATATTCGCGGGTTGGAATCCTCAAGATCCTCTGCCTTGGTAGTTCTTTGATCCTTGCCCTAGTTGCCCAAGCGCCCATTGCGAGTGCGCAGAACTCCTACATTGAGAAAGCGGACGGGAAGATTTCCGGGACCGTGCTACTGGAAGGAAACAATCAGCCCGCGACGCAGGTGGCCGTAAAGTTGAAATCGCACTTGGCGGGGATATTCCGGAGCGTTTTGACGGATTATGAAGGTCACTTCGAGGTGCAAGGTCTTCCTCCGAGCACGTATGAGATCGTCGTCGAGGAACCGGGTTACGAGCCAGCACAGACAACCGCAGAGTTCGATGGCTCCAGCTCGAAGTTGGAGCTTCGCTTGAAGTCATCCAATATATCCCAAGCACAAAGGGACAGGTACACCGTTTCGACGCGGGAGCTGATGATCCCCGGTAAGGCGCGGGGTGAGTATGCGAAGGGATTGGGGAGCCTGGCAAAGAAGGATCTTGCTGCGAGCCTGAGCCACTTTATGAAAGCTGCGAAGGCGTTCCCCGAATACTACGAGGCTTACTACCACGTGGGAGTGGTGGAGATGAGCCTGGGCAAGCTGGATGAGGCCGGGCAAGCATTTCAAAAGGCCAATGATTTGAGCGGCGGAAGGTACGCCTGGGCGGAATTTGGAATCGGGTACCTGTCCTATCTAGAGGGAAAAACAGAGGAGGCGGTCAGCATCATCCGGAGAGGGGTCGAACTGGATGGGAGCTCACCGGATGGGTACTTTATTCTGGGTATGGCGCTGCTGAGGCTGAACCGGCTGGACGAAGCGGAGAAAAGTGCGCGGGAGGCGCTGCTGCGGGACCCTAATTTTGCGAGGGCGTATATTTTGCTGGCGGATACCTACGGGCGCAGGCATGAGTATCTGGCGCAATTGCAGGGTTTGGACACGTATTTGAAATTGGAGCCGAATGGGGAGGAGAGCGAGGCAGTGCGGCGGGGGCGGGAAGCGGTATTGGGGATAGTGGGGAAGAAGCGGGCTGAGGAGTGAGTTCGTTGCCTGCGACAACGTTGATTTCTTGCTGAAACACTCTGGCGGAGAGGACGAAAAAGCGGGAGCTGCACTTCCGCACTCCAAAAGAGGATTAGGTGGCGCCTTTGCGCCAGAAGAAGTAGGCGGGCAGGCCGATTAGAAAGAGAAGGATGGCAGCGGCCAAGTTCTTGAATTGCGAGGGGTCGAGGAAGGCTAGATAGATGGCGTTGGCGACAATGGCGGCGGCTACCAGGACGAAGAGGATGGGAGTCCAAGGGTAGCCGGGTACGCGATAGGGGATGGGGCGGCCTGCCGAGGCGCGGCGAATGGGGAAAATGGCGGCGGCGCCCAGTCCGTAGAAGATCCAACCGATAAAAATCACACCTCCGATCAGGCTGCTGAACGAGCCTAACTCTCCGGCACAGACCAAGATTGCGGACCACACCCCAAGTCCGACAATGGCCGCCGCCGGCGTCTTGAATCGCGGATGGACTTCCGCGAGTTTCCTGAAAAAAAGCTTGTCATTGGCCATGGCATAGAAAACGCGCGGAGCGGTGAGGATGACGCTGTTGGCGGCGCTGAAGGTAGAAATGAGGATGGTAAGCGCCACGATCTTGCCAGCCCAAGGGCCGAAGACCGTGGCGACCGACGTTGCGGCGATAGTGTTGCTGGCGGCCATGTCCTTGGGACCGAGAGCGAACAGATAGGCAATGATGGCGAGGAAATAGAGCCCAACCAGAATCAACGAGCCGAGCAGAAAAGCGCGCGGGAAGGCCTTTTGGGGATCGATGACTTCGCCGGCGCTGTAGGTGCCGAATTGCCAGCCTTCGTAAGCCCAGAGAACGGCGATCATGGCGAGGCCGAAATCGGACCAGATGCCGGGACCGTGTTGGGCAGGGCCCAGGGCGGAAAGAATCTCGCGGCCATGATGGCCGAAGGCCAGGAGCAGGGCGCTGAGCAGGACGATAATGCCGACTTTGACGAGGGTGGTCCAGTTTTGCAAGTCGGAGCTTTTGCGGGTGCCCCAGACGTTTACGGCGGTGACGATGGCGATCATCACGACAGCGATAATTGTTTGTCCCAGGGGAGAGATCGGAAGCACGGTGGCGAGATACTCGCTGAAAACACGGGCCAGAGCGGCGACGGAGCCGCTGGCAATCACGAGAAACAGGCACCAGCCGTAGAGGAAAGCGGAGAGGCGGCCGAAGCCGTCACGAATGTAGCAGTACAAACCGCCAGCTTCGGGATTTGCGGCGGCGAGCTCTGCATAGGTTAGAGCGCCGAGCAAGGAGAGGACGCCGCCTACCAGCCAGACGAGGAGGGATAGGCCGACGGAGCCGTCGACTTGGCGAAGAATGGGGCCGGGCGTGCGGAAAATGCCGGAGCCGATGACGGAGCCAATGAAGAGGAGAAGAAGATCGCGAAGGCGAAGTGTGCGGACGAGTTCAGTCATGGGGAGGCCGGCGCAGAAGGGCGCTCGAAACCGCAGGCATCATAACCGGAGATTGGGAGCGGTCAATGGGAAGTTGGGGGAAAGTAGAGCGGAGCGGGCATGAAACAGAGGAGAAAAACGAGAAGGGCAAGAAATGCGCCCCAGCGGCGAGGAGCGTCGAGAGGGGTGGGATCATAGATGGGTGCGATGCGCAGGAAACGAATGCCGAGGAGGAGAACTCCCCAGATGTACCAGCCTTGCCAGAAACCGAAGAAGCCGAGAGAGACGAGAACGAGAGGAAGAAGGATAGAAATGTAACGGTGAAAGGGAGCGCTGAGGGAACGGAGAATGTGGCCGCCGTCCAACTGGGCAACAGGCAAGAGATTGAGTGAAGTGGCGAAGAGGCCGACCCAGGCGGCACGGCCAACGGGATGAAGAAGGAGTGTGCCAGGGGAAATGGCGGGACGCAACACGGCAGCAAAGAGACGCAAGAGAAGGGGAGTGCCGAAAGCTAGGTCGACGTTTTGCGGGTTGTCAAGGCCGGGAACAATCTTGGCGTGGAGCACACCGTAGGCAAGTGCGGGAACGGCTAGAACGAAACCGACGAGCGGGCCGGAGGCACCCACGTCAAAGAGCGCGCGAGCGGTGCGAATTGGCGAACGAATGAGAATGAATGCGCCGAAAGTGCCGATGAGCGAAGGGAAGGGAATGAAAAAAGGATAGCTGGCGCGGATGCGATGATGACGGCAGGCGAAGAAATGGCCAAGCTCATGGGCGAGCAGGATGGTGAGCAAGGTGAGGGCGAACGGCAGGCCCGCGGCCAGGGCCGCCGGGTGTCTGTAAAAAAGGGTGAAGGCGTTGAGGAATTCGTCGAACGAAACAGCCTGATTCTGCGCGTAAGCGACGGCAAATTGAGTGCCGGCAACCAGGCACGTGCAAAGAGTAAGAAGAAGCAAGAGGCCTGCGATGAAGAGCATCCTAAGCGAAGGACGAGGTGGGACGGGTTTATACGGCGTTTCGATGAATGGAATGGCGCGCCAATCCAGATTGATAGGAATGGATGGTGGCGGGTTTTCTGGGAGTGGTGTGCTCACGAGGTAGTCGGCGCGATAAATGAGATCGACATGAACCAGTACAGCACAAGTGTACGGGCTCGCGCCAGTTGTGAACCGGCGAGTCGATTGTTCGTTGGAATGGTTAGACGAGGCTGAAGCCCGGCTATTCCGCTCTTTTTCCTTCTTCGTCGATCCCCTGGAGCTCTTTGCCGGGCTTGAAGCGGACGGCTTTGCCCGGCGGGATGTTGACCTCTTCGCCGGTGCGGGGATTACGACCGATTCCGGTCTTGCGCGGCTTGACGCTGAAGACGCCGAAGCGGCGAAGTTCGATGCGCTGACCGCGGCCGAGAGCCTGCTTCAACGATTCGAAAACAGTTTCGACGGCCTGTTCGGCTTTGGTGCGGCTGATGTTCGTCGTGGCGACGACGGCATTTACGATGTCCAGCTTAATCACGCAATCCTCCCGCGCTTCCGAGGCAGATGCTAGAGGGTGTGGCGCAGGTTGTCAAGACGTGAGGGGTAATCTACACTGAACATCTTTTGGCGCTCTCCTTCGAAGCACATTGGTGCTGCAAGCAATCGAAGAGACAAATCGCAGGTACAAAATTGGGGAGGAATGGATGGCCGTCAAGCCAGACCGCTGGATCCGGCGCAAGGCGCTGGAAGACAAGATGATCGAGCCATTTACGGACCGGCAGGTTCGGGAGGGAGTGATCAGTTACGGAGTTTCATCGTACGGCTACGATATCCGGGTGGCGGATGAGTTCCGGATTTTTACGAATGTGAATTCGACAATTGTGGATCCGAAGCAGTTCGATCCGAAATCGTTTGTGGAGTTCAGGGGCGATGTGTGCATTATTCCGCCGAATTCGTTTGCTCTGGCGCGGTCGGTGGAATATTTCCGGATACCTCGGAATGTGCTGACGATCTGCGTAGGGAAGTCAACGTATGCGCGATGCGGGATTATCGTGAATGTGACTCCTTTTGAACCGGAGTGGGAAGGCTTTGTGACGCTGGAAATCAGCAATACGACACCACTGCCCGCGAAGATTTACGCGAATGAAGGGTTGTGCCAGGTGATTTTCTTCGAGTCGGACGAAGATTGTGAAGTGAGTTACAAGGATAAGAAGGGCAAGTACCAGTCGCAGAGCGGGATTGTCTTGCCGCGGCTTTAGTGGCGCACTTATTGCGGAAGAAAAAGCGCCAGCAGGGATGCTGGCTCTACCAAGAGCCTTTATTTTGTTTCTACCGCCATCGTAACAGTGTCTAAGGGGTAGCCGCGTTCGCGCCAGGCGTCCAGGCCGCCTTGCAGGGGGCGGATGCGCTTGATGCCGTTTTTTCTGAGGAGCAGCGCCACACGGGCGCTGGTGGCTTCGTTTGGTCAAGTACAGTAGAGGATGATTTCGCGATCGCGCGGCAAACGGTCGTTCTTTTCTTCCAACTCCTTGGAGTCCATGCGGAAGGCGCCGGGAATGGTTTCTGGATCGGCTTCGAAGTCCACGGAGTGGCGCAGGTCCACGATGACGAGTTCTTCGCCGGAGTCGATTTTCTTTTTCAATTCATCAACGGTGATGCGCGAGATGCGCAGTTCGCGGATAAAGCGCTGGCGGGCGACAAACTTATTGGCGAGGTATGCCGCAAAGGCACCAAGGAGAAGGACCAGGAGCCAGCCGCCGAGAGAGGCGAGATGTTCCGCCAAGCGCTCTATCTCACTGCTGAATAAGTAGCCGAGGCCGAGGAACGTGCCGCCCCAGAGAAGTGATCCTGTGGCATCGAACAGGAGGAAACGCCGCGGACGCATGTGAAAGATGCCGGCGAGAGGAGGAGCGACGGTGCCGAGACCAGGGAGAAATTTGGCTAGGAGGAGGGAGCGCGCGCCCTGCTTCGAGAAAATGCCCTCGGTGCGGCGAACGCAGGAATCCGGCTCAAGAGAGATTTTGCAGAGAAGCTGGAGGATCTTGATGCCTTTGCGGCGGCCAAGCTGATACCAGATGGAATCGGCTGCCACGGCCGCGAACATGACGTAGAAGAGCGAAGCGAAAAAACTAAGGTGGCCGGTGCCGGCGAGGGCGCCCGCCGCGAGCAACAGTGGCATGGAAGGAATCGGCAGCCCGATCTGCTCGGCGAAAACCCAGCCGAGCAGCAGGACGTATCCGTGATGGAGAAGGAATTCGAGCGTTCGGTGCATGGCTGGGCTGGTAGGCGATCTCCGGTTATTTCGTTGCGAAAGGAGCAGTATGCCCCCAGTGACCGGCCATGACAAATTCGGTAAGCGGCTTGCGTGTCCTGGGCGCCATCTCGCGATCCTTTAGAGGCTGGGGCAATGAAGCTGGATCGCCTGGGTAACCGATGGCGAGTGCGGCGATGGCTTCCCATCCGGCGGGAATCCCGAAGACCTGGCGCGCTTTATCGGGATCGAATCCGGCCATCTGATGGACGGCCAGCCCACGTGCGGTGGCTTCCACGGAGAGCAGGGCGGTTGCTGCGCCGGTATCGTAAAGAGCGTTGCGGTTTGGGGCATTGTTTTTCGCGAAGGTCAGTTTGGCTATGGCGATCGCCAGGACGGGGGCGCTCTTGGCCCAAGCGGCGTTGAATTCTACGAGGACACTGAGCATTTTCTCAAAACTGGCTTTGTCCTCTCTGGTGGCTACGATATATGCCCAGGGCTGCTCGTTATTGCTTGAGGGCGCCCAGCGGGCAGCTTCGAAAATGCTGCGTAAAACGTCTTGCGGAACTGGCTTGTCAGCGAATGCGCGGGGGCTCCAACGTTCGCGGATTAGTTCGTGGACGGGGAAATCGCTTGGCGCCGGTTTCTGCATGAGTTTGATGCCTTTCGTCTGCGCTCTAGCCTTAGATGATTGAGGAGAGGCGAGCGGTGCATTTTACCGCCCACCCCGTTCCCAAACCGCGTTTGCAGGTGTCGTCAGTTGGCGGACTTCGCTGCTTGCTTGATCATTTCCGCATCAATGGTGATGTTGACATCGTCACCGACTACAACGCCACCGTTGTCCAGGGTGGCGTTCCACTTCACGCCGAAGTCCTGTCGATTGATTTTGGAGAAAGCGCTGGCAGCGGCGCGTTGATTGCCCCAGGGATCCTTGACGGGAGCGGTGGGCCCATCCACATCGAGCACGACTTCCTTGCTGGTGCCGCGAATGGTGAGATCGCCGGTGACTTTGAGCTTGCCGGGAGCAACTTGTTCAACCTTTTTGGACTTGAAAGTCATGGTGGGGAAGTGCGCGACGTCGAAAAATTTGTCGCTCCGAAGGTCGTTGTCGCGGCCGGGCTCGCGGGTGTCCACGGTGGAGACGTCAATGGTGACGTCGACGGTGGATTTGGTGATGTCCTTGTCGTCGAGCACGATCGTGCCGTTGACCTTGCTGAACGCGCCGCGGACGGTGGAAATGGCCATGTGACGGACCGAAAACTGCGCGGAGGAATGCTGCGGATCGATCTTCCACTCGGAAGTGGCCGCGACGGCAGGAAGCGAAAGAACGGCTGCGAGTCCGGCGGTTACTGCAATTCGAGATAGATAGTGGCCCATGTTTTTCTCCTCTTTGTTTTTGATTAGATACTCGAAACTCGTTTCGAAAGGCCTGCTAGGCAGGCTTGCGGATGCGAACTTCCTCCAGCAGATCGGAAAGAATCTTCAAGCGCGCGGGAGACATATGGCGGAACTGGCGCTTGTGAAGTTCGCGAACAGGCTGGTCCAGGGTTCTTAGAAGGCTGAGTGCTTGCGGCGTGATGCGCGTCTTGACGACGCGGCGGTCGTCGGTCTGGCGTTCCCGGGTAATCAGGCCGCGTTTTTCCATGCGGTCAAGGAGCCGGGTCATGTCCGGGTCGTGGGAAATCATGCGGTCCCCGATGCCGCGGCACGGCAAGCCTTCGGGTTCGGCCCCGCGGAGGATGCGCAGGACGTTGTATTGCGCGCCCGTAAGGCCAGCCGCTTTGAGGAACTGTTCTGCTTCCTGGCCGAGGGTGTCGGCGGCCTGGAGGAGGGCGACGAAAATGCGGTTCTCCAGGGAAACAGCGGAAGTGGAGGACTTGGAGCGCGACTTCATGGTGGCATGATAGTTGTTATAACGATGATTGTCAAGAGGAAATATGACGGCTCTTGGGGCAGCCGCCGGTCTAGGGTTTTCGCAATGGCCGGACGTGAATCTCGCTGAGGAAGCTTTGCGGGCCTTGGGTGACGATGGCTTCGACGGCGTGGGCTACATCTTCCGGGCTTAATAATTTGGAAGTGTCCTTGGCGCCGCGGGTGGAAAATTCTGTGGCGACGCTTCCGGGGCAAATAACGGTGACGCGGATGCCGTGTTCCCGCAGATCTTCCGCCATGCAGCCGGAGAGACCGAGGACACCCCATTTGGAGGCGCAATAGATGCCGCCGCCGGCAAAGGTGTTTTTTCCGGCCAAGGAACTAATGTTGATGACGTCGCCGGAGCTGCGGCGGATCATGGAAGGGACCACGGCGCGGGAAACGAGAAAGACGCTCTTAAGATTGGTGTCCAGGACGCGATCCCAATCGGCCTCGGTTTTCTCGTGGGCCGGGCCGAAGAGACTGATGCCGGCGTTGTTGACGAGGATGGTGATAGGGCCCAGAGCGGTTTCTGTTTTGGCTATCAGATTCGTGACCTCTGCTGGTTTTGTGACATCGGTGATTTGGGAATGCACAGGCACACCGATATTTGCGAGCCCACGTGCGGTTTCCTCGAGTGCGGTGGGATCGCGGCCGCAAATCGAGACAGAGGCGCCCAGGGATGCCAACTTGTGCGCAATAGCCCGGCCGATGCCGCGGCTGCCGCCAGTGACCAGAGCGACTCCACCCGCCAAAGTGTTCTCAATCCGGGCAGCCGCATTTATTTTGCTTATTCGCGCCATGAGAATTCTTCCTCGTGCGGGCCACTCTTTTTATGCGACACTCATCCTATCATCAGACGTTTCCGCAGCGCCCGGGAGCCCCGGGCGGCTGTGAGGGAACAAATGAGACGCTGTCTTCTTCATGAGAAAATTTCCTCAGATCATCAAGTCAACGAATGAGAACGTCTTGCGGACAGGGTGCGGGTTTCCCTATAATCCCAAGGTTTTCCGAAACAAAGCGATTCCCGGCAGAAGCATTCCGTGGTGCACCGGAAGCAGAATACTCAGGCTCGGAGTTTGAGCGAGGAGAAATGGGAATGAACGCAACACCAAAATTGACGGGGCTGGCGATGATCGCAACCCTTTTCCTGATGGCTGGGAGCTGGGTGAGTGCGTTGGCGCAAGCGCCGGCAGCGGGACAGGATGCCGGAGCGGCCAAAGGCCCGAAGTACACGCAGGCGGAATACAACGCGGAACAAGCCTGCGCCGCGGAGAAAGTACCTGCGGCAGTTATCAAGTGTGCCGACGATTTTGTCTCGAAATATCCGAATTCCGATCTCCTCGTATACATCTATCCGCTGTACTACCGCGCGTACACGGGGCTCAAGAATCCTCAAAAGGTGATCGAGTACGCCGACAAGCTCGTTGGGCTGGGTGACAAGGCGGAAGCGGGAATCCGGTACGAGGCGCTTTACGCCAGAGCTCTTTCGTATGCGGGCTTGAACATCAAAGACACGGATCCCTCGGCAAAGGAACTGGCAACCAAGGCCCGGGAAGCGGCCCTGCTCGGACTGAAGACGCTTGACGAATTAAAAAAGCCAGACAACATGTCCGCCGAGGATTTTGCGAAGCAGAAGCAGCAGCCAGCCATTCTCTTTAACTACACGGCGGGTAACGCGTCAATGACGCTGAAGGACTATCCCGCCGCAGTAGCTTCTTTCAAGGCGGTTCTGGCCCTGAATCCGGACGACCCGATCGCCTACTACAACGTGGGCCGGGCTTACCAGGCGATGGCGCCGCCGCAACAGATGGACGCCTTCTGGTACTTTGCCAAGGCGGTGACGGCCAAGGGCGCGACAGAGGCACAGTCCAGGCAGATCAAGACGTATCTGCGGAAGCTGGTCGCGAACTATCAAGGCGGAAACGTCTGTGACAGCCTGACCGATGCGGAGTTGAATGAACTCCTGCAACTCGCCGGTTCATCGGCGGAACGTCCCGAGAGCTATAAGTTAGCCAGCGCCGCAGATCTCGACGCCGCGCAGAAGGCCATGACGATTGCATCTGTGGTCACAGACCTGAAGGCCGGCGGCGACAAAGGTAAGTTGACTTGGCTGGCGGCTTGCGGTCTGCAATTCGACGAAGTGCCTGGCAAAGTGATCGAAGTCGTGCCCGGTACGGATTTCATCTTACTAAAGGTTGCTTTCGTAACAAGCGATGACGAGTTTGAAAAAGCGACTACGCCCAACATGGACGTTAAGGTTGTCGGCCAGCCGGAAGCGGCGCGCGTGGAAAAGGACAGTGCGGTGCACTTCACGGGGACATTGGTGTCTTACGATCCCGATCCGGCGTTTTTCCTGCACTGGGAGAAAGCCAAAGTAAAGGCGGAGGACATTCCGAAGGAGAAGACGGCGCCGAAGAAGCCGGTCCGGAAGCCGGCAGCGAGAAAGCCGGCTACAAAACCGAGCTAATCTTCTCCATCCACGATGTACGTAGAAAAAGGCTTCCCGGTTATTCCGGGGAGCCTTTTTGTTTTTCCAAGCGAAGTTGAGATTAATCAGCGCGCATGGGAGCGGTGGCCGTTCGATTCGAGCTTGTACTCATCGATCTTGCGGCTCAACGTATTGCGGTGAATTCCAAGAATCTCGGCGGCACGGGACTGGTTGCCGTTGGCGCGGTCCAGGACGCGCTTGATGAAACGCTTTTCGAATTCGCCTACTGCCTCGTCAAACAGAATCCCGCGCTCGACCATCTGATTGACGAGCCCTTCCAATTGATCTTTCACGATGGCACGCTCCGCTCGAGAAATTACGGTGTGAGGGCCCGGCTTGCTAGTCCAGTTCGCGCCCAACCAGGATGCGATAGGCTTCCCGGTACTTGGCGCGAGTGGCTTCGACGACTTCAGGAGGAAGCTCCGGGCCGGGCGGGGTTTTTGGCCACTGCATCCTCTCGAGATAGTCGCGAACAAACTGTTTGTCAAAAGAAGCCTGTGGGCCGTCGGGGCTGTAGTGGGCGGCGGACCAAAAGCGAGAAGAATCGGGCGTGAGGGCTTCGTCGATCCACATCAAGTCATCGGCCGCCGCACGGTCGCGTGCGCGACGGTAGAGAATGCCGAACTCGAATTTTGTGTCTGCGAGGATCACCCCGCGCGGCTCGGCATAGGCGGCAGCGCGGCGGTAGATTTCCAGGCTGACAGTGCGGACTTTCTCGGCAAGTTCCTTGCCGATCAGCGATGCAGCGCGTTCGAAAGCGATGTTTTCATCGTGGCCGGTGGCAGCTTTCGTTGCCGGGGTAAAGATGGGCTCGGGGAGCCGGTCTGATTCGCGCAAACCGGCAGGTAGAGGGATGCCGCAGATTTTTCCGGTGCTCCGATAGTCCTTCCAACCTGAACCGGAGACGTAGCCACGGACGACACATTCGATGGGCAGCGGCTGCGTTTTCCGCACGACCATGGAGCGGCCGGTGAGATCGTTCTTGAAACTGTCGAAGGGCGGGGGGAAGTCCGTACTGCTGAGGACATGATTTGGAATGACGTCCTTCAAGAGATCGAACCAGAAGAGAGAAAGCTGCGTCAGGACGCGGCCCTTGTCCGGAATGGGAGTGGGAAGGATTACGTCGAACGCGGAGAGCCGATCCGTGGCGACAATCAAGAGCTTGTCGCCGAGATCATAAATGTCACGGACTTTTCCGCGCGCGGCAGGCGTAAGACCGGCGAACTGGGTTTCTCGTATGACTTTCATGGCAGGAGCGGATGACACGGAGAATGTTCCCCCGACAAAGTGAGAAGCATTCTAGCGCAGAGCAACGCGAAGTCAAAGGCGGGCTGAGGAAATTTTTACGAAACGACATAAGGAAAAATTATGCAGTATTCAGAGAATGCCGAATGGTTGGGGGGAACGTGGCAAGGGCACAGCCTGCCGCCCAATAAAGGAAATGGGCGAGATTTTATGCAGCGGAGGCAGCTGCGGCTTGCTGCTTAGCCGCGGCCGTTTCTGATTCTTCCCAGCGAACGCTGACGAGCTTCGAGACGCCAGGCTCTTGCATGGTTACGCCATAGAGCACGCTGCCCATTTCCATGGTCCTGCGGTTGTGGGTAACGATGATGAACTGCGTCTGGCCGCTCATTTCGCCGATGAGGCGGGTGAAGCGGCCGACGTTGGCTTCATCGAGTGGCGCGTCGACTTCGTCAAGGATGCAGAACGGGCTCGGCTGGTAGCGGAAGATGGCAATGAGCAGCGCCAGCGCGGTCATGGCCTTTTCACCGCCGGAAAGCAACAACACGTTTTGTAGGCGCTTGCCGGGAGGCGAAGCGACGATGTCGATGCCCGCGTCACCGGAGCTGTCCGGCTCGGTCAAGCGCATCTCCGCCATGCCGCCGCCGAAAATGGTGTGGAAGGCTTCGGAGAAACTCTTGTTGATGGCATGGAAGGCGAGTTCGAACTTTTCCTTTGTGGCAAGGTCGAGCTCGGCAATGGCCTGCTGGGTGTCGCCGATGGACTGGAGCAGGTCGTCGCGCTCGCGCGTCAGGAACGTGAAGCGCTGCTCGCACTCGTTGAACTCTTCGAGCGCCATCATGTTGACAGGGCCCATGGACTCGATGCGCTGTTTCATTTCGCGATAGTTCGTTTCGGCGATGGCCAACTCTTCGCCGGTCATGAAGGCCGCTTCCGTGGCGATCAGATCCTCAGGCTGCGCGTTCACTTCGCTCATGCATGTTTCGCGGAGGTGCTGACGGTCGGAGTCATTCTTGGCGCGGTCGACTTCCGCATGGCTGCGTTTTTCGCGCAGTTCCTGTAGCGACTGGCGGCCCATGCGCAGGTGATCTTCCATCTGAGTGACACGCGTGCGCGCGGCATCCCACTCCTGCTCGAGTTCCCGCTGGCGGATTTCTAGGCGCAGCTTTTCGCCGCGCAGACCTTCGAGCTGCAAGGCTAGCTCGTCGCTTTGCTTGGCGAGGGCGGCGGTTTCGTCACCGATGGACATCACTTGCTGCTGAAGCGCGGCTTCACGGCGCGCGAGTTCAGCGCGCTCTTCATTCAGCCGTGCGGCGAGAGCTTCGGCGGCCATTAGCCGCTCATTCAGCGCGGCGAATTGGGCGCGGCCGGCTGCAAGTTCATTCTGTTCCGATCGAGTGGAGCCGCGAAGCTGGACCAGCGCTTCCGCGAGCCGAGCGCTTTCGGCATCGGCGTCAGCACGAGTCATGGCAGCGGCGGCATGCTGGCTCTTGGCGCGCTCAGCGCGTTGCCGTGCGCTTTCCACTTCCTGGCGGATGCGCGCCAGCTCGTTCTGGCAGATGGTGAGTTCCAATCCGAGGCGGGCTAGTTCACTTTGCATCTGGCCGTGGCGGTGCATGGCGGAGATGGCTTCGCGTTCCGCTTCGCGCTGCTTTTCATCGATTTCGGCGAGCGTCTGCTCGGACGAGCGCAAATCAGCGGCCACGACCTCGATCGCGGCTTGCTTCTCGCTCACTAGATGCTCAAGCTGCATGACTTCCGCATCCAGGGCGCGCAATTCGCGCTTCATGCCCAGCGGACCCACTTCGTCAGGGCGGCCGCCGGTGACCATGCGGCCCTGGTAGCAGGTGCCATCAGGAGTGACGAAGGCATACTGCGAATTTTCGCGGGCCAATTTTTCGGCGGCTGACGTGCTGTCCGTCAAGTACGCGGAACGGAGCCGTGGCAGGAATTGCTTTGCCGCCGCACCGAGTGGATCGCGGAACCCCACCAACTTGTCGAGGCGAGAGATGACGCCGTCTTCGGCGCGGAAATTGACGATTGGCTCGTATTCGGCGGAAAGACGCAGGTTCCGGAGCGAGTCCACGAAGAAAGTGGCACGACCGCCCACTTCATCGCGGAGCATGGAAACACCGGCGCGCGCGTGGTCGTAGGTTTCGACGACGACGTACTCGAGCTCGTCGCGCAGGTACTGCTCGATGGCGGCTTCGTGCTGCTCCTCGACTTCGGCGTAATCGGCCAGCACACCGACGGCGCGAAAGCCCTGCCCGCCGCCGCGCTCGTTGGCGGCAAAAAGTTTCTGCACCGCGTCCGCGGTGTACGAGCGGTCGTTTAGGATTTGAGTAAGCGTCGAATGCCGTGCGCGGACTCCCGCCAACGAATCGCGGATGGTCCCGGCTTCTTTTGACAGAGCATCGCGTTGCTCGCGGAATCCGGCGATCTTGGCTTGCAGTTCCGCGGCGCTCTGTTTCAGGGCACTGAGCTGGCTCGTGGCGGATTCATGATCGAAAGCAGCGCGTTCGGCATCATCACGCGCACGCATTGAAGTTTCCAGCAAGTCGTGCTCGTTCTCTTCGAGCTTTCGCAGAGCTTCGGTCAGGTGCACGAGCGCCTCTTCGGCTTGCTTTTGCTCCCCATGCAGGTGCAGCAGGCTTTCCCCGGCTTCCGAGGAGGAGCGGTGCAGGGCTTCGATCCGTGCTTCAGATTCGGCAATCTGGGTGGCGCGGGACTCGGCGCATTTCGCGAGCTCCTCCACGCGAGCCGTCAAAATGCCAGACTCTTCGCGCAGCAGCGCTACTGTTTGAATCTGTGAAGCGCTTCGCGATTCCCACTCCACGGCTTGCGCGGTGGCTTGCGCCAATTCCGCATCAACCTGGGCATGACGACCAGCTAGCTCTTCGGAGCGCTGCCGGTTAAAGGCGATGCGGTTTTCGCTGCGGTCTACTTCGAGCGCCGTAAGGTTCAAAACATTCTGGTTCTGGCGGATCTCGGCATCGAGTTCGTAGATGCGCTGGTTCAGCTTGTCTTGTTCGCCTTCTTGCTGTTGGATGGCGGCGGCGCGCTGCAATTCGGCGGCGTTCATTTCCTCAAGTTGCTTGGAGACACGGTCGGCCTCGGCGTCCAGCTCGCTCGCCTTGCCTGCCAGCATCTGGCGAACGATGCCGCGCATCTGATCGCGGATTTCGGAATAACGCCGCGCCTTGGCGGCCTGGCGCTTCAAGGAGCCCAGCTGTTTTTCGACTTCAACCACGATGTCGTTGACGCGCGAGAGATTGACCTTCGAGGATTCCAGCTTGGCTTCCGCGAGCCGCCTTTTCGTCTTGAATTTCGTAACGCCGGCGGCTTCTTCGACGATGGCGCGACGCTCCATGGGCTTGGTGGAGAGGATCAATCCGATACGGCCCTGCTCGATGATGGCGTAGGAGTCCGGGCCCAGGCCGACGCCCATGAACATTTCCTGGATGTCGCGGAGCCTTCCGACGCGGCCGTTAATCAAGTATTCGCTTTGGCCGGAGCGATACAGCCGCCGGCTGACGACGACTTCGCCCGGTTTCATTGCCAGAACCGGTTTATCTGCCTGCTTCTTTTTCCGCCTGAACTTGCCACCAGGTTCAGCCGGGGATGGACCTGACCCGTCAGCGGCAGCTTCTTGCGTTTCGGGGGACTGCGCGGGGTCGAGCGAGAGAATTTCGGTCGTATCGGTCAAGCCGAGGATTTCGCTACTTTCGGTGACAAAGGGCGCAGAATCCGATTCAGAGTCCGACCCTGCGCTTTCCATCACGAAACGGGCAGCTTCGGCGAGCTCGGGATCTTCCATAGTGATGGTGACTTCGGCAAGGCCCAGCGGCGGGCGCTTGGTGGTGCCATTAAAAATGCAATCGGCCATGCGCTCGGCGCGCAGCGACTTGTGGCTCTGTTCGCCGAGAACCCAGGAAATGGCGTCAACCACGTTGGATTTGCCGCAGCCGTTCGGGCCGACGATACAAGTGGTGCCGGACCCGCTGAATGTGACCACGGTGCGTTCGCAAAACGACTTAAAGCCAACGATTTCGACTTTTCGCAGCTTCAGCAAGATGTCCCCTTTTGGTCGTCGGCTACTCCACGGCTGCCACCACAAAACTCGAAACCATTCGACAACGGCAAGAACCAGCCACTCTCTAAGGCTGGGGCAAGAACTCGTGAAGAGGGACGACGTTTCGTTCCTCGAGGGGAGGGTCTTTGTAGCAACAGGTCAACCCTACACGGGTAGCCTGTCAAAACGTTTGGCAGGTTCTCAGTCAGAGGCCCAGCCGCCTGGCGCAAGGATGGCGGTACGGGAAAAAACAGTAACACGATGCGTATCGCGTGTAAAGCCCTACCCTACAACTTGTGGGCGCTCTGTCAGTGCTACAAGCGTTTCTTGGAACGCCTGATGCCTCGTCCAGGCCTATTTGGCAGCGGGCGATCTTTCTTTCAGATGCTGGTCGTACCAGGCGAGGATGCGGTTCAGACGATCTAGGAGATGTTTTTCCTCGTGAAAGCCGTGAGGCTCGCGAGGGTACACGACTAGTTCGGTTTCGACGCCGTAGCGCTTGAGGCCGCGATAAAGCTCCTGGCTTTGCCCTGGAGGATCGACCGGATCGGCGTCTCCCTGGAGGATCAGGGTCGGCGTTTTCACATTCTTGAGATGGACAAAGGGCGAACTGTTCAGAAAACCGGCGACCTTGTCGGGCTCATAGGGGAGCCCATAGAACCACTCGTCATAGGATGGGCCTTGCTCTGTGCCGTACTCGGAAATGAGATTTGAAAGGCCCGCGCCCGAAACGGCCGCTTTGAATCGCGTGGTTTGCGTAATCGCCCATTCGGCCATGTAGCCACCGTAGGACCAGCCACCGATGGCCAATTTTTCGGGATCAGCGATGCCCCGAGCGACGAGGTCATCCACTCCGGCCATGACGTCGCGGTAATCGCCGCCACCCCAATCGCCCCGATTCGTTTCAATGAACTTCTGGCCGTAACCGCTCGATCCACGAATATTGGGATAGAAAATTGCGTAGCCACGCGCCGCAAGGAGCTGCCCCCAGGTTTCGATGGAGTCTTGCCAGGCGCCGGTGGGGCCGCCGTGGATGAGGGCGATGAGCGGCAGCTTGGATTTGCCATCATGTTTAAGCGGTTTCAGGAGAGCCGCTTCGATCTCCAGGCCGTCGAAGGATTTGTATTTGTAGAACTCCGGGACGCTGAGCGTGAACTCCTTCCAGGAATCATTCAAATGAGAGATCTGCTTTGGTGCGTTCTTCTGGTCCCACAGCCACAATTCCTGGGCTGTTGCTGCGGTCTGCCCTGCAAAAACGATCTCACCGGAATCCGAAACGCCGAAAGCATTTGGATTGGCCGGCAGAGAGGGGAAGTCCTTGGACGCGCCTTCCGCGGTGAAAGCGACGAGCTTCGTGTGGAAGCCATCCTCCACCGTGGCGAGCAGTCCGCCGTCCTTGGACCACCGGTAGTCAAGGACTGGCCGGTCCAAGCTGGCGCCCGTGAGGTTCTGAGTGGCCTTTTCGCCATGCCGGGCGAGTATGAGATCGTGCGGCGTGGGTCCGTCTTCGCGGCAGCCGACGAAAGCCATGCGCTGGCCATCCGGCGCGATACGGAGGTTCCCGAAGGGCCCGCGGGGAGCAAGGACCTGGGTCATGGAATCGACCGCTTTTCCGCTACCATTCGCCATGTCCGGCAAGCGAAAGAAAAATATGCGCTCGGTGTTCCGATCCGACTCAGGGTGATCCGTGCCGCTGAGCACCAGACCGGTGCCGGAAGGATGCCAGACCGCTTCTCTGATTTCCCATTTGGGTTCGGTGAGGGCCTTGGCTTCTCCGGTATCGAGACTGAGGAGCCAGAGGCGAGCGTATCTGTCATCTTTGTCCGCAACACGCGCGTCGTCTTTGTCTTTTTCTCTCTTCTCTTCTGCTTCCGTTTTTGCGTCGGGAGCAAGGAAGGCAATCTGCTTGCCATCTGGCGACCAGGCAAAATGGCTGACGCTGCGCTTTCCTTTGGTCAAGGCGCTGGCTTCGCCGCCCTCTGCGCGCATGGCGTAGACCTGCTGCTGTTCGTCGCGGTCGGAAAGGAAGGCCAGTTGCTTGCCGCCGGGTGACCAGCGCGGCAGGAATTCGGACTTTGCGGAGTAAGTGAACTGCCGGATCGAGCCGGACTGCTTCTCGTAAATCCAAATGTGACGCGCGCGGCGCTCTCCCTTCGCGGGCTCGGTGACAACAAACGCCAGACGATTGCCGTCGGGAGAGAATTGTAGGTCGGAAATACTGCGCAGGTTCAGGGAGGCTTCTGGAGTGAGGAGTTTGGGGCCCTCGGTCTTGGGCGGCTCCTGAGCGAGGATTGGCCTACCAAGAAGCGTTACAGCAAACAGAGCGCAAGTCGTAAGAGAGCGATTCATCGAAAACTCCTGTAGTAGATGAGAAGGAGGACTCTAACCGCCGCGGCAGCCAGCGTCAATTAGGACTAAATAGGTCGCACTATCTCCGGGTGCGCGCAACATCTTGTCGCTTCGACATTGCGACGTTTCAAATGGCTCGGCTACAATCGAACGCTTATTCGCTTGCGGAAAGAGAACATCCACAGCCCATGGCCAACATTCAGCTGCACAATACGCTGAGCGGAGAAATCGAGAATTTCGTTCCCCAAAAAGCAGGCGAAGTGCGCATGTACACGTGCGGGCCTACAGTCTACGACTACGCTCATATCGGGAATTACCGCACGTTCGTGTTTCAGGATATTTTGCGGCGGTTCCTGAAAGTGCGCGGATTCAAGCTGAACCACGTAATGAATCTGACGGACGTGGACGACCGCATCATCGCCAATGCTGCTGCGGCCGGTGTCAGTATCCGCGACTATACGGCGAAATTCGTGCAGGCTTTTTTCGACGATTGCAAGACGCTCAGCATTGAGGAGCCGGAGCACTGGATCCGCGCCACGGACCACATCGACGAAATGGTGAAGCTCATCCAGCGGCTCCAAGAAAAAGCATTCACCTATCCGGGCGAAGGCTCCATTTATTACCGCATCGCGAAGTTCCCCTCCTACGGAAAGCTCTCGAAGATCGATCTCACCGGCATCCAGTCCGGCGCGCGTGTGGACAATGACCGCTACGAAAAAGAGAACGCGCGGGATTTTGCGTTGTGGAAAGCGCCGAAACCGGGGGAGCACTTCTGGGAGACGCCGATCGGGCCTGGGCGCCCAGGCTGGCACATTGAGTGTTCAGCGATGGCCATGAAGTATCTCGGAGAGACACTGGACATTCACACCGGTGGAATTGATCTGGCGTTTCCGCATCACGAAAACGAAATCGCGCAGAGCGAGGGCGCGACCGGCAAGCCTTTCGTGCGCTACTGGCTGCATGCTGAGCATTTGCTTGTCGAAGGCGAGAAGATGTCCAAGTCGCTGGGTAATTTCTTTACGCTACGCGGTTTGTTTGCAAAGGGTTACAAGCCTTCCGCCCTGCGGTTTGCTCTTGCCAGTGTTCCTTATCGCAAGCAGCTCAATTTCACGTTTGATGGCTTGCAGCAAGCGGCGAGCTCCGTGGAACGGCTGCGGAATTTCGCCGACCGGCTGAAGCGGGGAAAATTTCCGGCTGGCAAGCAAGAGGGCATGGCCGTGCGTATTGCAAAGGCGGCGGAAGAGTTTGACGCCGGGCTTTCGGACGACTTGAATACCGCGCGAGCTCTGGCGGCTGCGTTCGACCTGGTGCGCGAAGCGAATATTGCTGTCGATAAAGGCGAATTCCGCCAGGGTGACGTTCCCGCAGTGCTTGAGTTCCTGGCAACGTTCGACAAAGTCTTCGCCGTCGTCGAAGACAATGACAGCGAAAAGCTTCGCACGCTCGGATATGCCAGCGCGGAGACCGGGCCGGGCGACGAGGAGATCGATAAGCTGGTCGCCGAGCGCAACGCCGCGAAGAAAAGACGCGATTTCGCCACTGCCGATCGCATCCGCAAAGAACTCGGAGATCGTGGTATAATCATTGAGGACGCGAAAGATGGCAGCGTCCGCTGGAAACGCAAGTGAGCCTTAACCTTCAAATTCGCCCTTCGCATGTCCCGGGTTTTCTCCCGCCGGCCGCCCAGCGGCCAGAACTCTACGGCGTAGACTTAGTCTAATTTTCTTTCTCCTGCAGGCCGCTAGCGGATTCGTCCGCTTGCACGCCTGCGTTTGCCCGCAGTTCCTGATTAATTCAAACCCTTTGTTTCTTCACTGGAGGAAGAAATGCCAACGACATTAGAAGTAAAAACGCCCCGGCTCGTGACAGCGCTGCCCGGGCCAAACGCAAAGCGAGTGCTGGAGCAAGATGCCAAGTTTATGTCGCCGTCTTATACGCGCGACTATCCACTCGTGGCCAAGCGCGGACACGGCGCGGTCGTGGAAGACGTAGACGGTAACGCATTCCTTGATTTCGCGGCAGGTATCGCCGTGTGCTCGACCGGGCATTGCCATCCGAAAGTTGTCTCCGCGATTCAGAAGCAGGCCGCCGAACTGATTCACATGTCCGGCACGGATTTTTATTACGAAAGCATGCCGCAGCTTGCAGAGCGGCTAGGCCGGACGATGCCGGGCGTGGAAAGCAAGAAAGTTTTTTTTACCAATTCAGGGACTGAGGCGGTCGAAGGCGCCATCAAGCTGGCGAGATATGCCACGAAGCGCGACAAGATGATTGCGTTTTACGGCTGCTTCCACGGCCGGACGATGGGTGCTCTCTCACTGACGGCTTCGAAGTCAACGCAGCGCAAGGGCTTCGGCGCGCTGCTCAGTGGCATCGAGCACATTCCGTATCCCTACGCATATCGTTGCGCGCACGGTCACACGGCGGAGACTTGTGGCGCGGAGATCCTCGAACAGCTCGAAGGGCAGATTTTCAAGCGGCTATTCGATCCCGAGGACGTCGCGGGCATCATCATCGAGCCCATTCAGGGCGAAGGGGGCTATGTGCCCGCGCCGAAGTTCTTCCTACAGGAGCTGCAGCGCATCTGCCGGCAAAACGGCATCATGTTCATTGTGGACGAAGTGCAGTCAGGCATGGGGCGCACCGGCAAGTGGTGGGCCAGTGAACACGCCGGGATCGAGCCGGACATTCTTTGTTCCGCGAAGGGCATTGCTAGCGGCATGCCTCTGGGTGCGATCATCGCCAGGGAGAGCGTGATGCGTTGGAAGCCAGGCGCACACGGCACCACGTTCGGCGGAAACCCGGTTTGCATTGCGGCAGCGCTGGCCACCATGGACCTAATCGAGAGCGAATATAAGGAAAATGCCCATCGCATGGGTGATTACATTTTCGGGCACCTTGCCGATTGGACGAAGAAGTTTAAGATCGTCGGCGATGTACGAGGACGTGGTTTGATGATTGGGATTGAGATCGTGCGGGATCAGCGGACGAAGGAAAAGGCCGCGGATTTGCGCAACCTGATTGTTGATCTGGCGTTCCATAAGGGCTTGCTGGTGCTCGGGGCCGGGGAGAACACCATTCGCCTGTCTCCACCCCTGCTGATTGATCAGGAACAGGCCGACTTTGCCGCGCGGACGCTGGAAGATTGCTTCCGTGAGGCGGAGAGGAAGATCTAACACGGAAATCAATGAGGGTGTAGAGTCCTCAGAGAAAAACCGGAAAAGAGACCAGTAGCTGCCGCAGAAGAAGTATGGCAGCTGCGGGATTCTTGTTTATACTGCGCGGAAGGCAAGGGATGTCGGCGACGGGACCATGCCGATCTTTTCACAATTGATGTTTCGGGCGATGCACTGGGCGGCGCGGCGCGGCCTGCGCGAAGAGAGCATTTCCAACGACGACAAAAAGCTTGAAGCCCGCCGGACCGGCGTGCGTGGAGAAACCTATGCCTATTGGTATTTGCGGAGGCAGGGGTACGTCTTCGTAGCGCGGAATTACACCCCGCACGGCATCAAAGGCGAAATCGATCTTGTCGGATACGATGGGAAGACGCTGGCATTCGTGGAAGTTAGGACGCGCACCATCCGGGGAGACATGCCTGCGCTGCCGGAATTGAGCATTACCCGGGAAAAACAACACCTGGTGGTTCGCACGGCGCAGCGATTTCTGGCGGAACGCCACGTCGGTGAATGTCCCTGCCGGTTTGATGTGATGGCGATTGATAACTGCCTGGGGCAGCCACCCGTGGTGCGGTTGCACAAAGATGCATTCAGCCCGCAAATTTGAGGTGTTTGACGGGATCCCCTTCACTCGGACGCCAGACGCGGTACAATTCAAAGTCCCCTGGTGGCTCACCCTACGTGGTGACCCGGAACCTGTTCGAGGAGGACTGCTTTGCCGGAGTTGCGTAAAGACCCGATCACGGGCCGATGGGTGATCATTTCGACGGAACGAGGGAAGCGCCCGAACGACTTCCTTCGAGAGAGTGTCATCCCAAGAGAAGAGAAGAATTGTCCCTTCTGCGCGGGCAATGAAGCGCGAACTCCTCCGGAAATTCTCGTCTACGGACGGAACGGCAGTGGTGCGAACACTCCGGGCTGGAGCATCCGAGTCGTGCCCAACAAATTTCCCGCGTTAGGCATAGAGGGCGAACTGGACCGTGAAGGGGAGGGTCTTTTTGACAAGATGAATGGAATCGGCGCGCACGAAGTCGTGATTGAGTCGCCTAATCATCTTGCAACACTCGCGACACTGCCGGAACGTGCCGTCGAGGACGTGCTCTGGGGCTATCGGGACCGCATGCTGGACCTGAAGAATGATAAGCGCTTCCGCTACATTCTCATTTTCAAGAATCACGGGGAAGCCGCCGGGGCGACCATCGATCACCCGCACTCACAGTTGATCGCCCTGCCGATTGTCCCGCGGCGCGTCCGAGAAGAGGTCGACAACTGCTGGCACTACTACGATGAGAAAGAACGCTGCATTTTCTGCGATATTATCAGGCAGGAACGCGATACTGGCGAACGCGTCATCGGTGAAAACGAGCACTTCATCACCCTGGCGCCGTATGCGCCGCGCTTCCCTTTTGAGATGTGGCTGCTGCCGAAAGTGCACGGATCATCCTACGAGAACAATCAGAGCTCTATGTATGCAAGCCTGGCGCGCATGCTGAAAGATACGTTAATGCGCCTTGACCAGGTGCTCGACCGGCCGGCGTTTAACTTCATGATCCACACCTCTCCCATCGGTGAAGAAATCAATGATCATTACCACTGGCATATCGAGATTATTCCGAAGTTAACGAAGGTGGCCGGCTTTGAATGGGGCACCGGCTTTTACATCAATCCAACGCCCCCGGAAGAATCCGCGCGATTCTTGCGCGAAGCAAAGATTCCCGCGGTCTCGGAGAAAAAGTAGGGCTTTCCCGAATAAACTTTGCGCGCGGGGATCTCCGGCGAGTTTAAACAAATTTGCTATACTCAGAGATTCGGCGCGGTACCCAAGTGGCCCAAGGGAGAGGTCTGCAAAACCTCCATTCGTGGGTTCGAATCCCACCCGCGCCTCCAAGCTTCCTTGGGTCCTCTCGCAAATCCGGCGATTCCAGCCGCTAGTTTCAATTTGAACCGTTTCCGCAAGTTCGTTCCATCACGGTCACTCTGTTCCCGAGCAGTGCTATAGACGGCACCCGAACTCTATTCTTATCAAACACCTAGCTTGCTTGGCGCATTTGAACGTGGACACCTGCGTGCCTTTGCTCTCGTGGGGAATCTTGTGTTTGGCCTTCTGTGCGAGAATCAGAATTTGCTCTCCGTTCCGGGATTACCCTCCCGGGCGCTATTATCCATTGGAATAGCACTGACCTTCTTGTTCGTTCATTGCCCCTTCCGGCACAGAACTCCACCACGCCCGAATTTGTCGCCAAGGCCAATTATCTCACCAGCTTTCCCAGCTTTGTGGAATGGCCCCCCCCGAGGCATTGCAGTCTGGAAAGGCTTCGTTTCTAGTTTGTGTTTTCGGGGTTTCTCCTTCGGAACCTCCCTGGCGGAATCGACCCGGGGCGCGATGGTCCATGAATGTGGAGCGCAAATCCGGCGGCCATATTCCCATCATCGCCATGGCCGCGCATGCCGTGACCGGTGATGCCGAGAAATACTTGTTGGCTGGAATGGATGGTTACGTCTCGAAACCGGTGCGCGCCGGTTTCCTTCGTGCCGAGACTGATTGGTTGGCAAGACCGGGCAACGGTGAGACTCGGTGCCTCCCACAGCAAGGAGAAAAATATATGCCCAACGCAATTATGGATCTCAATGAATTGTTGGCGCGCGTCGAAAACGACCGCGAACTCATGCGTGACCTCCTCCTCATTTTCAAGGAAGAGTTTCCTCGGCACCTTCAGGTCTTACGCCTGGCCGTGGACTCCCAGGACGGAGAAAAGGTTGCGGCTGAGGCGCATGCCTTGAAGGGCATGCTCTCCAACCTGGCCGCCGGTCCGGCGGCGGCAGCTCGGCTCGAGCAGCTAGGCAGGAATCAAGAAGTGTCCAAGTTTCAGGAAGCTTGCGCCTCGTTCGAGAAGATTAGCAAGCAACTCCTGATGCACTTGGACACTTGCATGGCAGAGGTGTGTGGATGAGGATTTTGATCGCTGATGACGAATTGATGTCCCGAAGACTGCTCCAGAAAACCTTGGAGCGCGCTGGTTACGACGTGACTGCTGTCGAAAACGGGCGCCAGGCCGCGGACCAATTGTGTCCGGCCAACGGACCGAGGCTTACCTTGTTGGACTGGGTCATGCCCGAATTGGATGGCCCGGGCGTTTGCCGCGAAGTGCGAAAAAGGAAAGAGCAATCCTATGTCTATATGGTTTTGCTCACATCCAAAGAATCAAAGGAAGACGTCGTCACCGGCCTCAAATCCGGAGCCGACGATTACCTGACCAAACCTTTTGACCCCGAAGAGTTGAAAGCGCGCCTGCGTACCGGCCTCCGGATTCTCGATCTCGAGGACCGGCTGGTCAAGGCCCGCGAGGAGATGCGATTCCAGGCCACGCATGACGGGCTGACAACTCTTTGGAATCGCGGTGTAATTATGGATCTGTTGGGGCGCGAGCTTGCACGCTCCAGGCGCGAGAATGTCTCCACCGCAATTCTGATGTGCGATTTGGATCACTTCAAGAGTGTGAACGATACCTATGGGCCCCTTGCCACTGACGATGTCTTGAAGGAAACGGCCAAGCGGCTTCTCGCTTCCGTGCGATCCTATGATTTCGTTGGACGCTACGGCGGTGAGGAGTTCCTGGTGGTCCTGAACAATTGCAATCCAGCGTTCGCACTAGCCCGCGCGGAGGAGATTCGCAAAGCCATCGGCCAGAAGCCCATGCCCTCGTCCAGCGGCCCGGTTCCCGTAACGATGAGCCTCGGGCTCTTGGTAAGTAAGGACTGGGGCTGCCGGCCGGTGGAAGAACTTCTTCAGGAAGCCGACGCAGCTCTCTACGCCGCCAAAGCAGCCGGACGCAATTGCGTGAAAGTCGCCAGCCCGAATATCTCTTCAACTGATTCGGAGTCGCATGCCAATGAGGCCGTCCGGCTGTGGCGCTGATTGTCTGGCGGGATTCACTCCTTCAAAGTATTCCTGACTCACAAACTCTAAGCGCCTTTCGTTCCCCCCTTCGCCTGCCCCATCATTTGCCGCATTGCAGCCGTGGAACCCGGCGCACGCTTCTCACGCCAGGCCTCCAGCCGCTTGCAAGTGTCTTCTATATGATGGAAAAGGTTCGGGTTCTTGAAAGCGCCTCGCCACGTAGGGACAATCGATCGCATGCGGTCCCACACCACCCAGATTTCGCCGTTACTATCGAAAAACAATTCGTCGTTGATCAGCCCGCGGTTCACAATGCCCGCCACCATGTCCCAGTAGCTGATCACCATGCGGATGTACGTGTTTTCCTCGCTGCCTTGCGGATACTTCTGCATCATCTCTTCCGGAGATGCCGGGTGAAAATGTTCAACGAACCATGCGCGTGCTTGCCGCAGGCGCGGCTCGCGCCTCATATCGTATAACCGTAGCATCAGATTCACTTCGTCGTAGGTAATCTGGCTCATTGCCGCTCCTCCTGCTCTAACTCGCCGCGTCCGGCTGGGCCGCTTCCTGCGAGGAGTGGGAAACGCCAGCCAATTCGATGCGTTGCACGTTCGAAATGGGTATACCCTGCTTTTGAAACTCGATCTGGATGCGCCGCCGCAGTTCGCGCGCAACCTCATCCTGACGCGTCGGCGCGGTCCGCACTTGCAATCGCACCGTCGACGAATTGCGGTCAAAGCTCTGCACGCCAAGAATTCGCGGCCCGTCCACCAGCGTTTGCGACCAAGCCGGGTCGCCCCGCAAAGCAGCTGCCGCATTTTCCATCGCTTGCAATGTTTTCTCGATCGGGCTCTCCGGCGCAAGCGAAACGTCCACGAACGCCTGCGACCAATCGCGGCTGAGGTTGCTGACCGTGCGGATTTCCCCATTCGCGATGGTCACCAGTGCACCTCGCGCATCTCGGATCACCGTGCGCCGCAGCGTGAGGTGTTCTACGCGGCCGGTGTAATCGGCGATTTGAATCGTGTCGCCGACTACGTACTGGTCTTCGAGCACGATGTAGAAACCCGTGATGATGTCTCGGACAAGAGTCTGAGCTCCGAAGCCCACCGCTAGACTCGCGAGGCCTGCAAGCGTTACTGCAGCGGTGATGTTGAACCCGAGCTTGTCCAGGGCCATCAGCAGCGCCACAACCCACACGACCCTGCTCCCTGCGCCGTACAGGACTCCCGCCAGCGTGCGTGTCTGCTGTTCACGCTGCTGCGCTGGGCGGCCTTGTCCCGAGGCATGCTTGATCACCAGATTCGTTACCGCGCGAAACAGGCGATTCACCAGTAGCGCGATGACAAGAATTCCAAGAAGGTAAAGCGCGTACGGAAGTGTCAATTCCAACCAGCGATTGAAGGAACTAGGCATGATTTTGACGAGAGGGGGAGTATAACATTGGAAGTGCTCCGAGGAAGTATCCTACCACTGGCAGGAGATGGAGCCGCAGTAAGGGGGCTGGTCATGGAATCAAGACGCAAGTTTTTGACGAACGCTGTTTCAGCAGGCGTGCCTGCGGTGATGCTCGCTCTCTTGCCCGGCGCGCAGGTTCGCGGCCAGCGACCGCAGAACCCCCAGCAGCCAAAGGAAGACGAACCGAATGCGCCGAAGATCGATCCCAAGATCATCTTGGCGGCGAACCAGAAAGAAATTAAGAAAAATGTCGAAAAGCTTTACGATCTGGCCAGCGAATTGAAAACCGAAGTGGAAAAGACTGATTCCGTGCTGGTGCTCTCTCTCGCCATGTTACGGAAGACCGATGAAATCGAAAAACTGGCCAGGGACATCAGAAACCGCGCGAAGGGATAAACCGGCCTCCCGCCGTTGCCGTCTTCTCTTCAACCTTCAACTTTTCCTCCGACCCCGCCCTCCAATCCCACAGCAACCACGCAAACGCCTTCTGATACTCGGAATGCCCTCTAGCGCCGGCCATTCATACCAGATAGAATACACATACCGGATAGAATACAATTGTTCCGTGAAGTTCCCGCGTTTCGCGCCCTCTGCAACTGTCGAGGCGCGGCCACCGCGCGCCAGTAGCTCAGATGGATAGAGCATTAGCCTCCGGAGCTAAGGGTCGGGGGTTCGAATCCCTCCTGGCGCGCCATTCTTGATTGGTCCGGCCCGGACACATAGGTAACACAACGTACCGGCTACATGGGTAACAACCTCGGGTCGTTCATTCCTCAATGGCATGGAGATTTGCTCCGGCTGCGTTTCCAGCCCTTCAACTGAAGGCGGAGTTTAAGGAGATGCCGTACTGCGCTTCGAGGTCGTACTGACTTCCGTGGACCGTTCCTCCGCCGTTGGCGATGGTTAGTTTGCGGTTATGGACATCGGCAACCCACCTCGGATTCGCGGACGCCGCCGATCGCGTCGCAATGATGCGAAGACGGGCGACTTCCAGCGGCACATCTTCAGTTCCTGTTTGGTCCAACTGCTCAAAGTCGCTGAGAATCTGCGGCTTCACCCAGCTCTTGATGCCGCCGGACTGGACCTTGATATCGAACAGGAGCGCCGCCGCCCGCTGCGAACTCACGCCAAACTCGTTGCAAAGCGCCAGCGCCTGCTGAAATATTCCGGCTGCGCTTTGCGCTTGAATATCCTGGAATTCCTGCAGCCGGCCCGGCGTCTTGAATTGTCCCTGCCACGGTTCAAACACAACATGCCGGATCGGATCCTGGATGGAGCGCGCCCAAGCCAGTTGTTCGTCGAGAGTCTCTCCAAGCATGGCCACCAACGCCGAATAATTCGGCCCGAAGACTTGTCCCAGAAGGTCTGGGTGGTTCCCGTTCATTTGCGCCAGAAGCGGCTGCAGGCTGCCCTGGCCGATATTCCATTGCAGCACGCCAAAGCTGATTTCCTGGTCATCGAAGTCGCCGGAGAGTCCCGCAAAACAATCCGGGGGCGGATGATTGGTCTCGAAGCCTCCGGTGAGCGCCAGGCACTGATGGTCAAGCGATTGCGTTGTGACCGCCGGTGCTGGAACATCCGCGCCGTTGAACAGTGCGGCCCAGGTTCCCGCACCAACCTTTCCGTCAATCGTCAGTCCTTTGGAACCCTGGAAAGCGCGGACGGCGGAGTCCGTCCCGCCGCCGAATATTCCATCCGCTGGACCGGAATAAAATTGCAGCCCACTCAGCCGCTGTTGAATCTGCAAAACCTCCGGTCCTCGCGATCCAAGAAGATAGACCGTCATAGACGCCTCATACTCGATTTCCCGGCGTGGCGCATCTTCAACCTCGCTATCAGGCCTTCGCTTTGTCCGGCCGCAGGGACGATAGAGCTTGCAAAATATCGTGCCAGTATGGCGCGCCGATGCTCACAAGAATCCCCGTCAACAGCGAACCAAAGAACTCATAGAACAAAAGTTCCAGCGTGCTTTGCGTGTCCTTTTTGTCCTGAACCAGCCCGAGGACAGCCTCAGCCGGGGCTGGTGTTTTTTTCCTCTTTTCCTCCTGGCACCTTAGTTTGTTTTCGTCCCCGAGCTTGAGGCATTCCTCCCGCCAGATGCGGCCGACGCCGAAACTTACCTCCGTTAGAAAACCCCGCATGCCGGTTTGAAAGGTCTTGATCTGTGCATCCGTTGCTTCCTGACCCGGTTTCGGAGGTGATGCCTCGGCCTGCGCTTTAGCGAGCGCGGTGGCCTTGTCGGCATAGGAGTTGGCAAAAGTGGCGCGCAATTGCTGATCCGTGTAGAGCGACTTCCAGATCGTAAATGCATTGATGTTGCACAAGAGGCAAAGCGCCAGCCCCACGGCCAGCGCCAGATTTTTCATGCGCATTTGGAATGTGTATTTCACGTTGGCTATGTGAATCTTGAGGCGGGACTCAATGTCGAACACGCGGGCGTTCTGATCGAGCTGTTTCAGAAACCAGCTCATATATGCGGAAGTCAGTGCTGTCCCAAGAAAGTCCGAGCAGTCCACCGTAACTGCTTGATTGAACGAGAGTAAGGGGTCTCTGTGACTTTTTTCGATTTCAATTTTTTGCTTCTCTTTTGGCGCCATCCTACTGTTTTCCAGCTTGCTCCG
>WNFA01000174.1_pt1 | contig 67174 bp, 73 predicted proteins | sample 5400481 | NCBI WGS metagenome assembly WNFA01 (sample SAMN13153340, study PRJNA577476) | soil metagenome | isolation source: 120 cm saprolite under Douglas fir tree site 2 hole 1 replicate 2 | place: USA:California | collected 2015-04-18 | reverse complement strand
CGCGGCAGGTCGACACCCGCAATGCGTGCCATGTGTGCTAGCCCTGCCGTTGCTTGTGCTTGGGGCTGCGCTTGCAGATGACGCGGATGACCCCGCGCCGCTTGATGACTCTGCAATGCTCGCAGATCGGTTTGACGCTGGTACGAACCTTCAACCGGCACGCTCCGGGGAAAAAAACTCTAGTTGAGTCTTGAACTATAGACGGGCTCGTAAGTTCCCGCAAGGGGCGGGATTACGCCAGTTCTGAGGTCACCGTTTCACGCAATTGTTGGTACGCGCGTACTGGGTCTTGGGCCTGGGTGATGGGTCGCCCCACGACCAAGTGGGTGGCGCCGCGGCGCACCGCGTCGGCCGCGGTGACCGTGCGCTTTTGGTCACTCGCTGCTTCGTGGGCCGCGCGGATTCCGGGGACGACGAGCCACGGGTTCGGGCCGAGCGCCTCGCGCAACAGCGTCAGCTCGTCACCCGAGGCCACGACACCCGCGAGGCCGGCTGCGACCGCGAGCCGCGCCAGGCGCTCGGCCTCGAAGCCGAGGTCCGGGACGCCGCGCCCCACGACTCGCTCGAAGTCGCCCGTGTCGTGCGACGTGAGCACGGTGACCCCAACGAGGGAGAGACTCCCCTCCGCTCGAGTGCCGCCGGCCGCCCCGGCCGCCGCAGCGGCGGCGGCCAGTACCGCCGGCCCCGCGAGCACGTGGACGGTGGCCATCGCGACGCCCTGCTCGCGCGCCGCCGTAACCGCGCCCGCCACGATGCTCGGGATGTCGTGCCACTTCAGGTCCAGGAACACCCGGATGCCCCGGGCCTGAAACGCGCGCACCAGGGCCGCGCCTTCGCGCACGTGCAGGACCGGGCCGAGCTTCGCCCAGCGCAGCCCCGGTAAGCGGGCCGCCAGCGCCAGGGCCTCGCGGCCACTCGGCTGATCGAACGCCACGATCAGCTCAGCCACGCTCAAGCTCCCGTGCCACCCGCTCGGGCAGTCTGGGGTCAGCGAGCGCCGCGGTGCCGATCGCGACCAGTGACGCACCGGCCGCGAGGTACTCGCGCGCGTCGCCGGCGCTCCCGATCCCACCCACTCCGATCACCGCGATCCCGAGCGCACAGACCTTCCGCGTCGCCAGCACGCCGACCGGGAGCAGGGCTGGACCGCTCACCCCGCCCGGCCCGTTCCCCAGTCGTCGCTCCAGCATGCCGGGCATCGTGTTCACCAGGGTGACGGCGTCCGCGCCCGCGTCCTGCGCGACCCGGGCCATGCCAGCGATGTCGGCGAGGACGGGCGAGAGCTTGACGGTGATCGGTCGCGTGGCCACCGCGCGACAGCGACGCACCAGCTCCCGCAAACTCTCGGGCGTCGCGCCGAACTCGAGGCCGCCCGCGCTCGTGTTGGGACAGGAGGCATTGAGCTCGAACGCCGTGACCACCGCCAGATCGGTGAGGCCAGCGATCACCCGCACGTAGTCGTCGAGTGTGGCCCCGGCCACGTTGACGAGCACGCGCGCGTGCTCGAGGTGGGTGGCCAGCCACGCTAGCTCGTGCGCCCGCACCGCGTCGAGCCCCGGGTTTGCGAGCCCGACGGCGTTGAGCATGCCACCGGCAAACTCGGCCACGCGCGGCGCCCGATGGCCGCGCCGCGGTTCGGGCGTGACCGCCTTGGTGACGATGCCGCCCAGACGGTCAAGATCGATCACGCCCGCCACTTCGCGGCCGAAGCCAGCGGTGCCGGAGGCGAGGAGGACGGGATTTTGAAAGGAGACGCCGAACAGATCGACCGGCTTCACCGGCCCCCCGTCGGCGCCGCGGTCGTCGATCGGCGCTCGAACTCAAGGAGGTATGCCACGAGCCCGTCGGCGATCGCGCTCGCGATCTTGTGTTGACCGAGGCTCGAGGCGAGGAAGCCGGCGTCCGTGCGATTCGTGGCGAAGCCGGTCTCGACGAGGATCGCCGGCCGGCGGGCCGAGGTCAGCACCCGGAAGCTCGCTTGTTGCACGCCGTGGTCCCCGCCGGGATGCGCCCGCGCGAGGGAGTCCTGCACCAGCTTCGCGAGCTCCGCCGACTCCCGCAGGTATTCGTTCTGTTGGAGATCACGGAGGATGAACCCCACCGGGCCAGTCGCGGCGCGCGAGCTGCCGGTCTCGAAGCGGATCGCCTCGTTTTCCATCTTCGCGACCCGCTCCTGGTCCTCCGTTTTCGCGTCTGACAGGAAGTAGGTCTCGACGCCGCCCACGCGGTCGGCGCGCCGCCCCGCAGGCATCGAGTTGACGTGGATCGAGACGAACAGATCGCACTCCGCCGCGCAAAACGCCCCGCGATCCGCGAGATCGATGAGCGTGTCACCGGTGCGAGTGAGCGCCGCGCCGATCCCGCGGCGCGTGAGCTCCGCGCGCAACAGCCGCCCGACGGCCAGCGTGATGTCCTTCTCGACCAAGCCGTCGGGGAAGTAGCGCCCCGGATTCCCAGGATCGGCGCCGCCGTGGCCAGGGTCGATCACCACCAGGTGCCGCTGTCGGAGCCCAGTGATGGGGTTCGGTGTGGCGAGCGGCCGCAGGGCGGCTCCTGCAGCAGGTGGGGGAGGTGGTCCGGCCGGCCGCCCAGCTGGCCCGCCGGGTGTGGCCATGGGGGTCGCCGGCGCGGGCCGCGTCACCGCCACCGCACTCGCAACCGGCAACTCCTCTAGGCGGGTCGCCACGGCGTTCCAGCGATAGCGCGCCGCCAGGGTACGCGGCAAGCAGTCGGCCAGCCAACTGAGCGGCAGAAACAGCGTGTCGCGCGCCAGGTACGGCTCGCCCACGAGCCCGCACACCACGGCTCCGGTGCGCACGAACGGTGCCCCCAGCTCGAACACGAACACCGCGCCCGGCAGCCCAACCGTGGCACGCGGGCCGTCGAGCGCCACGGTGAGCTCGAGCGGCGCCGCGAGCAGCGGTGCCGCCACAGCGCCCCAACCCCGTTCCATCGTCACCGGCACGCTCGTCTCCCCGCGCCGCGTCGCGATGATGACCGCCGGCGGCGGCGCCGTGGCGAGCGCGAGCCACACGAGCGCGATCACGTGCGCTTCCCCTTGATGCTGCGGGCGAGCTCGCGCTCGGCGACGCGCCGCTTCAGGTCCTCGCGCTTGTCGTGCACCTTCTTCGCCTTCGCGAGCGCGATCGCGACCTTCGCGATGCCATCCTTGAAGTACAACTCGAGCGGCACGATCGTGAGTCCCTTCCGGCTCGTGCCGCCGATGAGCTTGCGAATCTCGTGCGCGTGGAGCAGCAGCTTGCGGGAGCGGGCGGGGGGCGGGTTGTTATAACTGCCGGGGAGGTACGCCGAGATCGTCATCCCTTCGAGCCACACTTCGCCGCGGTGCACGTGGGCATAGGACTCCCCGAGGCTCGCCTTGCCGGCCCGCAGCGACTTGACTTCCGTTCCCGTGAGCACGAGGCCGGCCTCCCACGTCTCCAGGAGGTGATAGTCATGGCGAGCCCGCGGATTGCGGGCGATGGAGACTTTATCCACGCGGGCCAGCGCAAGATAGAAACCGCGCCGAAAGCGGTCAAGCCAAGAGTTGACTTGGGGTTATACCGCGCCTTAGATTCGCCGTTCCAACCGGGCCGAAGTGGTGGAACTGGTAGACGCGCTGCGTTCAGGGCGCAGTGGGCGCAAGCCCGTGGGGGTTCGAGTCCCCCCTTCGGCACTGGGGCGCTGCGACGTGGACGCTATCCTACCGATCCGCACGCCGGATCACGCGGAAGACTCCGTCTCGCCGCGTCAATAGCGCGGCAGCGACGGATCCACGTTCACGGCCCACGCGTCGATCCCCCCGCGCAGGCTGCGAACTTTGGAGAAGCCGGCCGCCTTGAGGATCTCGAGCGCCTTGAGCGAGCGCGCGCCGTGATGGCAGTGCGTCACGATCTCCTTGTGGCCATCGAGCTCGCTCAGCCGGTCCGGGAGTTCGGACAGCGGCACGAGTACCGCGCCATCCAGGTGGACGATTTCGTGCTCGTGGCGGTCGCGCACATCGAGCACGACCAGATCGGGATTGCGCCGCCACTCATCCCGCAGCTCCAGGGCACCGATTTCCGCGCCCTCGTAGGCCGGCTCCGCGCCGATGCCGCAGAACGCCTCGTAGTCGATCAGCTCGGTGATCGTCGGGTGGGCGCCGCACACCGGGCAGTCGGGATCCTTCGCGAGCTTGAGCTCGCGGAATTGCAGTTTTAGCGCGTCGAACAGGACCAGCCGGCCGATCAACGGCTCGCCGACGCCCAGGATGAGCTTGAGCGTCTCCATCGCCTGGATGGATCCGATGATACCAGGTAGCACGCCGAGCACGCCGCCCTCCGCACAAGAAGGCACGAGTCCCGGCGGTGGCGGCTCCGAGTAGAGGCAGCGGTAGCACGGCCCGCGCTCCGCGTAGAACACCGAGGCCTGCCCCTCAAACCGGAAGATCGACCCGTACACGTTCGGCTTGCCGAGCAGCACGCAGGCGTCGTTCACCAAGTAGCGGGTCGGGAAATTGTCGGTCCCGTCCGCGACGATGTCGAACTCGCGGATGATGTCGAGCGCGTTCTCTGAGGTGAGGCGCGTCTCGAACCCCTCGACCTGCACGTTGGGATTGAGGTCCTGGATGCGCTCCCGTGCTGACTCGAGTTTGGGAATGCCAACGGTGGATGTGCCGTGCAACACCTGCCGTTGCAGGTTCGTCTTGTCGACCACATCAAAGTCCACGATGCCGAGCGTGCCCACGCCGGCGGCCGCGAGATAGAGCGCTGCCGGGGAGCCCAGTCCCCCGGCGCCGACCAGCAACACGCGCGCGGCCTTGAGCTTGCGCTGTCCCTCGACGCCCACGTCGGGGAGGATCAGGTGGCGCGAGTAGCGCAGGATCTCCTCGTGCGACAGCTTGGGCAACTCCTCCGCCACGGCCGTCCCCCCCGTGTCCCCCCGGCTCCCCGTGCCCGTCCGCCTCCCGGTGCCGCCCGCGATGCTCGGGATGATCGAAACCGTGTCGCCGGGCTTCACCGGTGTCTCGCGCTGGGCGAGCTGTCGGATGTCGCGATCATTCACATACACGTTGACGAAGCTACGCAGCCGGCCATCGTCCGCAAACAGATGGCGCTTGAGCCCGGCGTGCTCCCCGGCGAGCCGTTCCAGCAGCTCGCCTACGCTCCCCCCCTCGAGCTCAAGCGCGTCGCGCCCGTCGACGTAGGGGCGTAGCGGCGTGGGGATCAAAATCGTCACTGCCATACCGTGTTCCGTTCCTCGATGGTAATGGACTCCTCGGCGAACGCGCCGCGGTCCTCCGCCAGCACCCAGCTCTTGAGTTCCTCGGCCCGGCCGCGGCCCACGCCCACGATCACGTAGGAGAGCCACGGCCACGCGTGCTCGCGATCGAACGCCGATGGTGCCGGCTCATGGTCCGGATGCGAGTGGTACACCCCGATCACCTCCAGGCCGTCGCGATCGAGCCGCTCCTGAGCGCGCCGAAACGACACCGGATCGATGAGGTAGCGGTTACGCGCCGCATCGGTCCGTTGGTTGGCGAGTGGCACGAGCTGCAGGGCGACCTTGCGGTCGCTCTCGAGCGTGCCCCCGATCAGCCCACACGCCTCGGCCGGGTAGTCCGCTTCGCCGTGGCGACGGATCGCGGCCGCCTGCCGAGGGTCGAGAACCAGTGTCATCGCGCCTCCCCGACGAGCCGCCCCTGCTCGCTCAAATAGCGATCGCCTGAGTCCGGGGCGATGACCACGACGCAGCCGTCGCCCGCCCCGTGCGGGCGGTAGGCCGCGCTCATGGCGCGCTCCGCGGCCACCACGGCGGCGCCCGTCGACCAACCCACGAGCAGCCCGGCCGTCTTCGCGAGCTCGCGCACGCGCTCGTCGGCGTCCTCTGTCGCGACGAACTCTGTGCGGTCCGCGAGTGCCGGATCGTAGATCCCCGGCAGGATCGCGCTCGCCAGGTGCTTGAGCCCCTCCAGGCCGTGGAACGGCCCATCCGGCTGGACCGCGATCAGCTCGACGTCCGGCTTCCACTCACGTAAACGCCGTCCAGTTCCCATCAGCGTCCCGGTCGTTCCGAGGCCGACCACGAGGTGGGTGACCCGGCCCTCGGTCTGGCGCCAGATCTCCTCCGCCGTCGTCAGGTAATGGGCGCGGGGGTTCGCCGGGTGGCTGTACTGATCGGCGTACCAGTAGCGGTCCGGGTGCTGTGCCGCGAGCGCGCGCGCCTGGCGGATCGCCCCATCCGAGCCGTCGAGCGGATCGGTCAAGATCACCTCGGCGCCGTAGGCAGCGAGCAACGCCTTGCGCTCCACACTGGCGTTCGCCGGCACGCACATCGTCACGCCAATACCGCGGGCGGCGGCCAGCATCGCGTAGGCGATCGCGGTGTTGCCGCTCGAAGCATCGAGCAGTCGCTTCGCCGGCAGCTCCCCGCGCGCGAGCCCGTCGCGCAGGATGAACAGCGCGGCCCGGTCCTTCACCGAGCCACCCGGGTTCAGCCACTCCGCCTTCAACAGCAGCGACGGCACGACCGCGGGAGGGCCGGCCGGCACGCGAATAAGCGGCGTATTCCCAACCAGCCCCCACAGCGCGGGCTCGGCCCCCCCCGCGCCGTGGGTCGTACCCTGGCGCAATCGTTCCGTCGCTGCGCTCATTCGGCTCCCTTGACGATTGGCGCGCCCACCAGGTTCCCCCACTCGGTCCACGACCCGTCGTAGTTCCGCACCTTCTTCACGCCGAGCAGGTATTTGAGCGCGAACCAGGTGTGGCTCGAGCGCTCACCAATCCGGCAGTAGGCGATCACTTCGGTCTTGCCGTCGATCACCTTCGCGCCCTTGTAGAGTGCCAGCAGCTCGTCGTACGGCCTGAAGGTTCCGTCGGCCGCCACGGCCTTGCTCCACGGAATGTTCTTGGCACCGGGGATGTGCCCGGCGCGCTGCGCCGTCTCCGTCATCCCGGGAGGAGCGATGATCTCGCCCACGAACTCGGGCGTCGAGCGCACATCGACCAGGGCGGTCTTCGCCGACTTGAGCGCTTTCTCGACCTCGGGGCGCTTGGCGCGGAGCGCGCTGTTCGCCTTCTTCGGCACCGGGTAGGTCGTGGACTGCACGCTGGCGCGAGCGGTGCCGAGCGGCCGCCCTTCGGCCACCCACTTCGCCCGGCCGCCGTTCATCAGCTTCGCGTTCGTGTGTCCGTACAGCTGCAGCAGCCAGAACGCGAACGCTGCGAACCAGTTGTTGTTGTCGCCGTACACCACGACCGTGGTCTTGGGTGTGACGCCCGCGTCGGACAGGAGCCGCGCGAACGCCTTCGGATCCGGGATGTCGCGCCGCACCGGATCGTTGAGCTGCGACTGCCAGTTCCAGCCGACCGCTCCCGCGATGTGTCCGGAGTCGTACGCCGTCGTGTCGACGTCGACTTCGATCAGTCGGATGGCCGGATCGCTGAGATGGCTCGCTACCCACTCGGTGGTCACCAGGGCGTCGGGATGTGCGTATGCCACACTTACCTCCAATCGGGTTAAACCCGACAAGTCAGGTCGGGTTTCCATGCAAAAAAAACAATCGGGATGGCGGGACTAGTTCCCGGCCAGGGCCCCGGCGATTTGGTAGAGTTCCGGCTCGTCGTGCGTCAGGTCCGCGAGCGAAATGCCGGCCAACAGATCGTTGATCCGCTGCTCGAGCATTCGCCAGACCGGGCGGATGCTGCACGACGCCTCCGGACTACATCGGTGGGGATCGACGGGATGGAGATCGCAGTTGACTTCGAACGTGACGTGCTCCGAGGCCTCGATCACGTCCTTGACCGAGATCGCCTGCGGTTCACGCGCCAAGTGGTAGCCACCCTTGGCGCCGCGCACCGAATCGACCAGCCCCGCCCGCCGCAGGCGCAACAGGATCTGTTCGACATAGTCGTGCGGCAACTTCTCGTTCTCGGCCAGCTCGCGCGCCGCCACGGGTCCCTGCCCCGCCCGCTTGGCGAGGTTCAGGGAGACGATCAGGCCGTATTCAGCCCAGGTGGTGACGCGCATGGTTCGAATATGCGACCGGGCCTGCCGGGATTCAATGGCCCGGGGCTCCCGCCCCTCGGGACGGGCGGGAAGGCCCTAGCCGCGGGCTGAGCGACGCGCCCAGCTGCAGGGCGAACACGTTGTCCTGGCTAGAGCGCTGCAGCCAGAGCAGCCGGACGTTCAGGTTCCAGAGCGCCTGCCCGGCGTCTAAGTCCACGCCCACGCCCCCGTGCGCGCCCTGAGCCACGCCCCGGTTGGGGCCCTGCTGGTAGAAGCCTGCGACCAAGAGTCCCGCCTCGGCGTACAGCCGCCCCCAGCTCGGGCGCACCGACGCCTCATACCCCGGGGCGAAGAGGATCGCATTGGGTTGACAGCCGGGCGGACTGCAGCTCGTCGTCACCTGGAGCGGCGCGAAGTCGATCTCGAGCCCTACGCTCCCGGACGTTTTCGTATCGCGGCGGAACCGGGCACCGACCAGCGGGCCGCGCCCGCGCAACGGGCCCGAGATCGGGATGAGGACGCCGAGCGCCGGCCCGACCGTGCCCGCGAGGAACTGGCCGGTGTAGGGGCTGCCGAGCGCGAGCGCGGCGGTGGCCCGTGCCTCGAGCGCCTGGATCGCGCTCCCCGGGATCTCTAGGAACCGGCCCTCGAGCATGGCAACGGCGTCGCTGCCCAGGTTGGCCCGCACGCCGAGCCCGAAGCCAAGTGCCAACTGGCTCGTGGTGGAAACGGTGTCGCGGCAGGACAGGAGCAGGCAGAGCGAGGCCGATTCGGTGACGCGGGCGAGGCCGAGCTCCGTGGCCGCAAACGGGGCGAGGCCGCGCGTGCCCACCGGGTAGTAGTACGAATCGAAGCTCACGAGCGTCAGCCGGCGCACCCGGTTGTCGGTCGACAGATCGTGATACCGCGCCACCGAGAGGCCGGTCTCGCCGTCGTCGCCGCTGATCAGCGCGACCGAGGCTCCGAATGAGGTGAAGCTGTGGCCCGAGCCCGACAGATCCTCGAGCGAGATCGACGATCCCATGAGCCCGAGGCGGACCCGCCGTTGCGCGGATGCGGGTAGCAGGGCCGAGACCGACAGGAGGACGGCAAAGAACAGCGTGTTTCGCATGGCACAACCAGTACAAACGACGGGGGCCGGATTCGGTGACTGGAATCACGGCCCCCCCTTGGCGGGCGCCGGGCGCGCCCAGCCGCTCCCGTTCCTACGTCACTTCTCCAACAGGCCAATCAGGAGCCCGGCGACATTCATGCGGACAAGCCAGGCCCAGAACTGGGCCCTGAGCAGCGGGCGCGCCTTGTCGAACCACACGCCGCTGCTGATGGTCATGAGCGCGATGGTCGAGAGCCAAAGGATCGTGGCAAACTCCATCCCGGCGAGGATCCCGCCACCCTGCACCCAGAGCCCGCCCTTGAACCGGCCGTAGAACAGAGCCATCAATACGCCGAACACCAGCGACTCCAGGGCCGCTTTCGGCAGGTTCTTGGCCATCATCTTCTTCCCTTCTTCGGGGGTGGGCGGCATGGTGCCGAACGATTCCAGCCCCTTGTTGACCACCTTACCCCACATCACGTAGTCGGCAAAGAACGCGCCGACACCGCCGATCAATCCCGCCACGACCCAATGCATACTTCGTCCTCCCTTGGTGTGGTGTCCACTGCCGACGGCCGGTCCGATCCTACTTCCGCTGTCCGGGGACTCCCAACTCCGTCATCGCCAGGAGATCGAGCACCTCGTCGAGATCGGTTCCCTTGAGCAGTCCCTTCTCCATCACCAGCTGGCGCACCGTGACGTTCTTGGCGACCGCCTCCTTGGCGAGTTTCGCGGCCGCTTCGTAGCCGATCTTCGGCGCGAGTGCCGTCACCAGGGCGGGGCTGCGCTCGAGCCAGTGCGCGGATTGGGCGCGGTCCGCCTCGATGCCTTCGACGCACCGCTCCGCCAGCACCCGGGACGCGTTGGTGAGGAGCTGCATCGTGACCAGCAAGTTGTGCGCGATCACCGGCATCATGACGTTCAATTCGAGCTGCCCCGCCTCGGCCGCCGTAGCGATCGTCACGTCGTTCCCGATCGCCTGGTAGCAGACCATGTTCACCATTTCGGGGATCGACGGATTCACCTTGCCTGGCATGATGCTCGAGCCCGGCTGCACGGGCGGCAGCGCGATCTCCGCGAGCCCCGTGCGCGGGCCGGAAGCGAGGAGTCGGAGGTCGTTGGCGATCTTCCCGAGGTCGACGGCGTAGGTGCGGAGGGCCCCGGCGAATGCCGTCGCGTCGCCCATCGATTGCATCAGCTGCACCCGGTCCCGTCCTTCGCGCAGCTCGAGCCCGGTGATCGCGCGCAACTGCTGCACCATGAGCCGAGGGTATTCGCGTTCCGCGTTCAGGCCCGTACCCACCGCCGTGCCGCCGATCCCCAGGTCGCGCAGCGCGTCCGCCGCCTGGGCGATACGGGAGCGGTTGCGCTCGATCGTGTGGCCGTACGCCGTGAACTCCTGTCCCAGTCGGATCGGTGTCGCATCCTGCAGGTGCGTGCGGCCCGCCTTGACGATCCCGTCGAACGCCTTGCCCTTGGCGAGGAACGCGGCCGCTAAGCGGTCGAGCGCCGCGACGAGCGGGGCGAGGCTGGCCAGTGCGGCGAGCCGGATCGCGGTCGGGATCACGTCGTTCGTGGATTGAGCCATGTTGACGTGATCGTTGGGATGGACCGGTTGGTACTCGCCCCGCTGGTGCCCGAGCAGCTCGTTCGCGCGGTTGGCGAGCACCTCGTTAGCGTTCATGTTGTGCGAGGTCCCCGCCCCCGCTTGATAGGGGTCGACCACGAACTGGTCGCGATGCTGGCCGGCGAGCACCTCGTCCGCCGCGCGCACGATGGCGTCGGCGCGCGCCGCGTCGAGACGTTTCGTCGCCTTGTGGGTGAGCGCGGCGGCCCGCTTGATCCAGATGACGGCGTCGACGAACGGGGCGAGCGGCCGGAGCTGGGAGATGGGAAAGTTCTGGCGGGCCCGCTCGGTTTGGATCCCGTACAGGGCGGTGGCGGGCACGGCCAGCTCGCCCAGCGAATCGTGCTCGATGCGGGTCGCGCCCATCTCCTCCGTCCGTTCCGTCACGGCCCCGTCGGTCTCGAACCAGGAGTCGCCCATGGATGCCCAGGATCTGGTGCAGCGCCCGTCCGAGCGGGCGCGCTTCGCGGCGGCGAAGATGACAAAGATCGACTGCTTCCGCTCCGACCGCTTGCTGCTCGGCCTGAACTGCTTCGCACCCGGGCAGGACCAGCCGGCGCATACCCACCCGGACGCCGACAAATTCTATTTCGTTGTGTCGGGAAAGGCGAGCTTTGTGCTCGCTGGGCGCACGGTCGAGGCCGGCGCCGGGGACTTGATCGTCGCCCCGGCGGGTGTCCCGCACGGCGTGGATCGGGTCGTCGAGCGCACCGTCGTGCTCGTGGGCATCGCCCCGACACCGGCGCACTAGGCAGGGGGCTGCTGGCGGGTGGCCTCGCGCCGACGCAGGGGGGTTCGTCTTGCCGCGCGCATCATCATGACGGCTGGCGTGCGCTCGGCTGGACGGTCGTCCGCGTAGCCATGCCGTTACTTCGTCGGCTCCACCCGCAAGCTATCGTTGAAGCGATTGAAGTATTCCGTCATGCCGATCACCAGCGTCAGCTCGACGATCTGACCGGGATCCCAGACCGCGGCGAGCCGGGCGTACAGCTCGTCGGACACGTCATGACCGGAGCGGTGCACCACATCGGCGTACTCGAGCGCCACCCGCCACCCCGCATCGAGTCGCTCAATCGCGGCGCTCCCACCCCGATCCTGAATCGCCTCCACCAGCTCGGCGCTGGCCCCCTGCTGTCTTGCCAAGACAGTGTGGGAATTGAGTCAGTAGCGGCAGTGATTCAGGTGCGAGATGCGCACCCATAACAGCTCCTTCAAGCCCACCGGCACCGTGCCCTCATTCATCACGGTGCGGAAGTGTGCGATCATGGTCCGCAGGTGCGCCGCGCGTAGCGCCACGGTACGGAACATGTTGGGGACGTTGCCGCGCTCACGGAGGTAGGTCTCGAAGATCGGGCGTACGTCGGGCGCGGCCTCCTCCGGTGTGAGCGGCCGGATGCGCGGTGTCGTCATGGTGCTGTGCCCCTGCGCTTGCCCCAGCCGATTTTGAACACCTGGACCGCGGCGCGGTAGCCGAGCGAGCGCACCAGCGCGTAGACCCCGAGCACGGTCAGGAGCCCGGCCGTATAGAACCGCCACAACAGTAGCATCGTCACCTGGCGGCCCCCGAAGTCCCCGGCGAAGCCGTTCAAGAAGACGACCTCGACGCCGCCGCCGCCTGAGGGGAGCGGCACCACGAGGGGGGCGTGCAACAGCGCGAGCGCGCCGTAGAACATGTCGCCGAATGGCGGCGCGTCCGTCATGCCCCAGGCGAGTGCCGGGAGGATGAGGGTGCGGGCGGCGATGCTCACCGCCGTCAGCAGGGCCCCCGCCCCGAGCGCCCACCGCGGGGCGCGGCGCACGTGGGCCAGCGCCACGCGCCACTGGCGCCGCACGCGGTGGCGGATGAACCCAGCACGCGCCAGTCGCTGCAACAGGTACACCGTGATGAGGACCAGGAGCGCCAGGATCTCGATAGTCACGAGGTCGCCGGCGCGGTGGCGGTGCAGCCAGCTGCGCGCGGCGTTCCGCCAATCGGGCACGTAGTGGGCGAACAGCGCGGCGCCGGCGACGAGGAACACCGGCCATTCGGCGGCCACTTCGACCCCGATCGCCACGATCGCGGTGACCGGCCGCAGACCCGCCTCGGTGAGCCCCAGGAACCGCGCCGGCTCACCCCCCAGCCGGTTGGGGGTCAGCTGCGAAGCGGCCTCGCCGTACAGGTTCAGGCGGACGGCGTCGTTGAACGACAGCCGGCCGCCCGCCGTCCAAGCAGCGAGCTGGATCCGCCAGGCGCGAACCACGCTGTCCGCGGCGAGCAGTGCCAGTGCGAGAAGGTGACCCACGCGGCGATTAGTCGGAGCAGTCGCCCAGCGGGTAGATGAAGCCGCAGTTCGCGCACGGGCTCTTACAGCCCCCCGCCCGCGGCTGCACCGCGGCGCCGCAGCGCAGGCAGGTCGGCCGCGGCTCAGCCGAGACGGGCGGCGTCGGTGAGAAAGGGATTGGTTCGGCGCTCGCGCCCAATGGTGGTCTCCGGTCCATGGCCGCTGTAGACGATGGTCGTATCCGGCAGCGTCAGCAACTCGCGCTCGATGCTCCTCACGAGCGTCTCGAAGTCGCCTCCGGGCAGGTCCGTCCGACCGATCGACCCTTGGAACAAAACATCGCCCGCGAAGGCCGCGCCCGTCCCCTGGAACACGACGCTGCCGGGGGAGTGTCCGGGCGCGTGCCCCACCCGAAACTCGAGCTCCCCCACCCGCAACACGTCCCCGTGGGTGAGCTCCTTGTCCGGCTCGGGCAGCCGCGCGACGGGACGCATCCCGAACGCCAGTGCCTGCTCGGGGACGTGGTCGTACAGCACTCGGTCGGCGGGGTGTAAGTACACCGGAGCGCCGGTATCGGCCCGAAGGCGCGGGACGCCGAGTACATGATCGAGGTGCGCGTGGGTGAGCCAGATCCCCACGGGTGTCACCCTTGCTGCCTCCAGCTTGAAGGCGATGAGCCCCGCGTCCTCGCCCGGATCGATAATGGCGCACGCGCCGCTCGCGTCGTCGATGACGAGGTAGCAGTTCTCGAGGAACTGGCCGTTCGGGATCTGCACCACTTTCACGGCACGGCCCCGGCCTAATCTCGCTGCCGGCGCGCCGCGAGATACTTTTCCACCGCAATCGCCGCGGTCGTGGCGTCCCCCACCGCCGTCGTGATTTGGCGCGTCAACTGGCTGCGCACGTCCCCCGCCGCGAACAGCCCGGGGATCGACGTCATCATGCGCTCGTCGGTGAGGAAGTAACCACTCGCGTCGTGCTTGACATGTCCCTCGACGAGCCCGGTGTTCGGCTTGAACCCGACGAAGATGAAGACGCCGCCCACCTGCAGCGTCGTGTGCTCGCCCGTCACGGTGTCCTCGAGCAATAGGCCCTCGGCCCCTTTCGCCGTGCCCCGGATCTCGAGCACCCGCTTGTTCCACACCAGCTCGATCTTGGGATTTGCGAAGGCACGCTCCTGGATGATTTTCGAGGCCCGCAGCTCATGGCGGCGGTGGATGATATAGACCTTGCTCGCGTAGCGCGTCAGGTAGTCCGCCTCTTCGACGGCCGCGTCACCGCCGCCCACGACGGCGAGCACCTCGCCCTTGAAGAACGCCCCGTCGCACACCGCGCAGTAGGACACCCCCTTGCCGGCGTACTCCTGTTCGCCGGGCACGCCGAGCTTCACGGGCGTACCCCCAGCGGTGAGGATCACGGCGGGCGCGTGGTAGCTCTTGCCGCGGGCGGTGAGGACATCGAACCAGCCGTCCGCCTGTTTGCGAATGCGCTCGACCGTGTCCGTCACGATCTCGGCGCCGAACTTCTTCGCGTGCTCGGTCATGCGTTCCGCGAGCTCCCAGCCTTTGATGCTCTCGAACCCGATGTAGTCCTCGATCAGATCGGTGTTCAAGAGCTCGCCGCCCGGGTGGCCGCGCTCGATCGTGAGCGCCTTGAGCATGCCGCGACCAGCGTACATCGCGGCGCACAGGCCAGCCGGCCCCGCGCCGACGACGATCACATCGTATCCGTTCACCACCTGGTCACCCATGCCCCTGCCATTCCAGTCGCGGAGGATCTCCCTCCCCCGCGAGGGCGCGCGCGAGCTGCGCGCGAAAACGCACCGTCTCGAGCTCGACGTCGGCGCGCTGCGGCCCTGCCAGCTTGTCGAGCGCCGCCGTCCCGACCGTGGACATCCCGTGTTGGTTACGTCGGCGCTGGTGCAGCAACGCGGCGGCCGCCTGGATCAACCCTTGCCAAACCTGTGCCGCCTCCCCGTCCCCCGCACCAATAATAGAACGCCACACGGTTTCCAGCGCCTCGTGGGCCTCCCAATAGGCCCCGGCATTGAACAGCGCGCGAGCGCTGATGAGCGCGTCCCGGCGCTCGCCCGGGGTCAGAGTCGGCGCCCCTGGGCGACCGTCCCGGCGCCCGCCCGTCACGGGGCGGCGCCCAGTCGCAGCAGGTTCACGGCGCCATGACACCCCGAGACCGTCCCGACCAAGACCGCCGCCGGCGCGCCGCTTTCCCCCGCCGTCCGCACCAGCGCATCACCGGCGAGCACCTGGTCCACCGCGAACGCGCCGACGCCGAACACGTGATGGCGGCACACGAACAGCGCCGGCCCGTGCACCGGCTCGCCCGCGGCCCGCAGCCGCTCGCCGAGCTGGCGCACGGCAGTTCCCATCTCCCAGGTGCGCGCACTCCCGATCGCGGGACAGACGGCGGGCTCGATGCAGTGGGTCGGGCAAATCCAGTCGGCGAAGGACACGTAACGGGTATGGTCGGGGGCAGGGGCACTGCGATCGTACGGCGTGTGCAGGCTGTCCGGCACGGACACCGTGTCGACCGGGCGGCCCGGCCAGCGCTCGCGTGCTCGCGCGCGCACCCACTCGAACATCAGGTGCGGCATCAGGGGCGACGGCACGATGTAGTCTTGCGGCTCGCCTGCCGCGGTGGGTGGCGTGGCGCCGAGAAACTCGCCGAAATACGTGGTCCAGTCCCGCACCACGTACGCGCGGTCGGGCGCATCGCCCAACTCGACCCTGGCGCGGCAGGCGGGGTCGCGGTCCACCACCACCACCCGCCGGAAGCGCGCTTTGTCCCGCTGTTTCGCCTTGGCGAGCTGCGCGACGTAGAACGTGCCGTAGCAGCCGCCGCCCACCACGATCACGTCGCGCATCACGACGGGCTCCGCCACGGCTAGACGTCGCCTCCCGTCACCGGCAGGATTTCGCCGCTCACGGCTCGCGCCTCGTCGCTCGCCAGGTACAGCACTGCCGCTACGAGGTCGTCGAGCTCGACCCAGCGGACTTTCGCATCCTTCATGCTGGCCAGGTTGTCCGCGGTCCGCATCGTCCCCGGCGCTACGGCGTTCACCCGGATCCGATCATCGCGCAGCTCGCGCGCCAGGGCGCGGGTTAGCCCCGCCACGGCCGCCTTCGCGGCGCTATAGGACGCCATCAGGCTCTGCGGCTTCACCACCGCTGCCGAGGCGAAATTGACGATGGCCCCGCCGCCGCGCTCGCGCAGCTTGGGGATCGCCGCTTGCGACACGAACAGCGTGGTCTTCAAGTTGATGGCGAGTTCGCGCTCGAACTGGTCGGGCGTGAGCTCGAGCACCGGTCCGTAGTTCACGAGTCCGCCGGCGACGTTGACGACGAGGTCGAGGCCGCCGAAGCGCTGTCCCGCAGTCGCGACGGCGCGGCGCGCCGCCTCGGGCGTCGTGAGGTCGCCCGCGCTGCCTTCGACCGCGAGCCCTGCGGCCGCGAACTCCCGCGCTCGCTCGGCGAGGGCGGTGGCGTTCAGGTCGGCGATGACGAGCGCCGCGCCCGCGCGCCCGAGCCCGCGGGCCACGGCGTGCCCGATCTGGCCCACGCGACCCACGCCGGTGACCAAGGCGACCTTACCGCGCAAGTCAGGGGGCATGTGCCACGATGTCGTCCACCGGCGGAGCGCCGCGCTCTGCGAACGCGATCGTGCCGTCGCGCTGCACCAGGTAGACGGACCGCTGCACGCCTTTGCCGTCCTCCTTGAGGGCGTGGTAGGCGCGCGCGATCGCCCGCTCGGGGTCTGAGAGCAGGGGAAAGTTGAAGCGCAGCTTGCGGACGTAGCTCGCGTGGCTCTCGACGCTCGCGGGGTTCACGCCGAACGGCTGGATCCCCGCTCGCTCGAACTTCGCCATCTCGTCGCGCACGGCGGAGAGTTGGCGGTTTCAGCCGGGCGTGTTGTTGCCCGGATAGAAGACGAGCGCCAGGTGCTTGATCTTGAGCACGTCGGGGAGCCGGTAGGTGTTCCCATCGGATGCCGCCGCCTCGAATGCCGGCGCCTTGCTGCCCACGGCCAGAAGCTCACTCATGGTGTGTCCTCGCGGTGGTCCGCAACCGCCTGACGGGAGCGTCTCCCCCGCCGCTCTTCGAGCTGCTCGAGCCAGGCCTCGGGCACGTCCAGCCCGCCCAAAGGCGCGTGGGTGTCGCCGAGCTCCGTGTCGCCGTGCCAATCGGAGCCACCGCTGATCGCGAGCCCGAGGCGCTCGGCGATACCAGAGAGCCGCCGCTCGATCCCCGGGGAATGGCTCGGGTGGCGCACCTCGAGGCCGTCGAGCCCCTGCTCGTGAAACTGCCGGATCTGACCCTCAGTGCCGTGATCCCCGAGGTGCGCTGCCACGGCGACGCCTCCAACCGCGTGCACCAGGTCGGTGACCTGGGAGAGCGACGGCAGCGGCTTCTCGACGTAGGCCGGCCGGCCCCGTCCGAGGTAGCGGCCGAATGCGTCGTTGATGTCCAGGGTGACGCCGCGCTCGACCAGCACCCGCGCCACGTGTGGGCGCCCCAGTGCGCCGCCCTGCGCTGCTGCCATCACGTCCGCCAGCTCGATGGCGACGCCCAGGCGGCGCAGCCGGGCCACGATCTGCTCGGCCCGGCGCTGGCGGGCAGCGCGGGTGGTGGCGAGGAATGTCTCGAGCTGCACGTGGCCCGGCGGCAGGAAGTACCCGAGTACGTGCAGCTCGCCCCATGGCGCGCGCACGCTGAACTCGCACCCCGGCACGACCCGGACGCCGACGAGCTCGCCGGTGCTCGTCGCCTCCGCGATCCCGGCCGTCGTGTCGTGGTCGGTGAGCGCGATCGCGGCGAGCCCGGCCGCGTGGGCGCGCCGGGCCACCTCGGCCGGTGGATACTCCCCGTCCGACGCGGTGGAATGACAGTGCAGATCAACGCGCGCCGTAGGCGGCCTCCGGCGCGGTCCACGCCGGCTGCGACTGGTGGAACCCTGCTGGAACACGAGCCCGAACTCGTCCCGGCCGTACACGGTCACCCGTCCCGACGGGAACACCTCCCAGCGCTCGCCATCGACCGCGATCGTGCGTTGTGCCATCGCGGCTCTACACGTCCGCCACGGCCGGGAGCGAGACCTCGGTCCACAGCTCCCAGGCGTCGGCAGCGTAGGTGCCCAGGCTCTGCAGCCGCTTCTCAAGCTTGATCTCCTCGGGCAAGCGCGATGCCTGGGCGCGATGCGACATCTCGGTCTGGCTTTCAGAGAACTCGGTGAACAGCTGCGGGTCCTTCGCGTTCCGGTACAGCCAGATGCGCTGGCCGCGGGCCTCGGCGAACTGGCACAGCTCGCGCAGGGTCGCGACGTAGTCGGCCTCGTTGGTCGGCGGCACCCGCACGCGTGCCGCGGTGAGCACCTTGGGCATGGCTAGATCGCTCCCTCGGGAAAGGTCTCGAGCGTGCGCTTCAGGTCGGCGAGGAACCGATCCGCGTCGGCGCCGTCCACGATCCGGTGATCGTACGACATCGACACCATCCCCATCGTGCGGATCGCGATCGTGTCCGTGCCATCGGGCAGGGTCACGACCTTGGGGCGTTTCTCGATCGTGCCGACGCCGAGAATCGCCACCTGCGGCTGGTTGATGATCGGGGCGCCAGCGTACGAGCCGAACACGCCCGGGTTCGTGATGGTGAACGTGCCGCGCTGGATCTCGTCGGGCAGGAGTTTCTTCGACCGCGCCCGCTCGCCCAGATCGTTGATGGCGCGCGCCAGTCCGGACAGCGAGAGCTCATCCGCGCGCCGCACCACCGGCACGATCAGCCCCCAGTCGAGCGCCACGGCAATCCCGATGTTCACGTCCCGGCGGTAGATGATGTGATCACCCGAGACAGCGGCATTCACGATCGGGTGCGTGCGCAGGTTCTCGGCGCACGCCTTCGCGATGAAGGCGAGGTAGGTGAGGTTCACGCCGCGCTCGGCGTAGGCGGCCTTGTGCTGCTTCCGCAGTTCGGCGATGCGACTGTAATCGATCTCGAAGTAGCTCGTCACGTGCGCCGACACCCGGCGTGACATGATCATGTGGTCGGCCGTGATCTTGCGGATCTTCGAGAACGGCTCGACCCGATCGCCGGGCCACGGCTCGACGTCCGGATGGACCACGGGTCCCGCCGGCGCGGGCGCCGGGATGCGGGTGCCCGGCGCGACCGGCGGTCGGGCCGCGGTTCGGGCTGCGCCGCTTTCGATGAAGCCCAGGATATCCTGCTTCGTCACCCGGCCCGCGAACCCGGTCCCGGGAATGGCCGAGATGTCGACCTGATGCTCGGCGGCTATTTTGCGCACCAGGGGGGTCGAGCGGCGCCGCAGCCGCTCTCCGGCCGCCTCGGCCCCGTCGCCTTTCAGGGGTAGCGCCGCGGGCGCAGCGGCCCGGGCGGTGGCTGGCGCCGTGGGGACGCCGGCCGGCGCCGCTGGGGACGGCGACTGGGGCGTTCGCGCCGCCGCCGCGGCGGCCGCTGGTGCGGGAGCCGGCGTGGCCGCGGGGGGCGTCGGAGGCGTGGGGGCCGCAGCCGGCGCGGGCGGTGGCGTTGCCGGTCGAGCCGGCGTCACCGCCGGCGCCGCGGCCTTCGTGGCTCCCTTCTCCGTCTCGATCACCGCGACCAGTGTCTGTACCGGGACGGTCTGACCCTCCTCCACCTTGATCTCCGCTAACACACCGGCGGAGGGCGCCGGGATCTCGGCGTCGACCTTGTCGGTTGAGATCTCAAACAGGGGCTCGTCGCGCTTCACCTCGTCACCGACGTGCTTGAGCCACTTGCTCAGGGTGCCCTCGGCGATCGACTCGCCCATCTGCGGCATCAAGACTTCAACACGAGCCATGCAGTCTCCTCAGTATGCCGCCAACCAGCGCGCCGCCTTCACGATGTCTTCCGTTTGCGGCAGCACGAAGTCTTCCAGGGTCGGCGCATATGGTAGCGGCACGTCGTGCGCCGTCACCCGCATGATCGGCCCGTCGAGCCACGCGAACGCCTGTTCGTTGATGCGCGCCGCGATCTCGCCTGCGACGCCGCCAGTGCGGGTGTCCTCGTGCACAATCAGCACCTTGTTAGTCTTCTCGACCGTGCGCATGATGGCTGCATCGTCCATCGGCAACAGGGTCCGGAGATCGAGTACCTCGACCGACAGGCCGTCCGCTTTTGCCAGTTGGTCCGCGGCCTCGAGCGATTTCCAGACCGTCGCGCCGTAAGTGACGATTGAGAGGTCCGTACCCGCGCGGGCGAGCCGGGCCTCGCCGATCGGCGTGACGACATCCTCCCCGTCCGCCAGTGGCTCCTTGATGCGGCGGTACAGCCACTTGTGCTCCAAGTAAATCACCGGATCGTCGTCGCGGATCGCAGCCTTGATCAGACCTTTCGCATCGCGCGCCGTGGCGGGATAAACGATCTTCAGACCCGGTGTGTGGAAGAACGCCGCCTCGGGGCTCTGGGAGTGGAACGGGCCGCCGCGCACGTACCCACCGCACGGTCCCCGCACCACGATCGGGGTCGCCAGCCCGGCGCGATAGCGCGCGGTGGCAACGTAGTTCGTGAGCATGTCGTAGGCGCACGAGATGAAGTCGATGAACTGCATCTCGGCGACCGGCCGCATCCCCATGTGGGCAGCGCCGGCCGCCGCCCCGACGATCGCCGCCTCAGAGATCGGCGTGTCGATCACGCGCGCTTCGCCGAACCGCTTCACGAAGCCGTCGGTGACTTTGAAGGCGCCGCCATACAGGCCGACATCCTCGCCCAGGATGAAGACCCGCGGGTCACGCTCCATCTCTTCCCACAACCCCTGGCGCAGGGCCTCGAGGTAGGTCACGTCGGCCATCAGAGGCTCCGGTACCAGTGCTGCGGTGCCGCCGGTGGATCGGCGTACACCCCGCCGAGCGCCGAGGCGCCGGCTGGAAGCGGCTCGTCGACGCATGCGTCGGTCGCGCGGTCGACCTCGGTCCGCACCGCGGCATCGATCTGCTGCAGCTCATCCTCCCCAGCCCACTCGCTCTCGAGCAAGCGCCGCGCGTAGCGGTCGATCGGATCGTTCTCTTTGGCCCACCAGTCGAGCTCGTCCTTGGGCACGTAGTGCTGGTCGTCGTGCTCGGCGTGGCCTTTGCGCCGGTACGTCTTCACCTCGATCAGGTGCACCCCGTGGCCGCGCCGGGCGCGCTCGACGGCGGACTTCGTGGCCTCGTACACCGCCACCACGTCGTTCCCGTCCACCATCACACCCGGGACGCCGTAGCCCTTGGCCTTCTCGACCAGGTCCTTGACCGCGAACTGCTTCTCGGGCGGCGTCGAATACGCCCAGCGATTGTATTCCGCGATCACCACGAGCGGCACCCGCGCGACCGCCGCGAAGTTCAGCCCTTCGTGGAACGTGCCGGTCGACGTGCCGCCGTCACCGATGTAGACCAGCCCCACTCGCGGCTCGCCGCGTAGCTTGAAGGTGAGCGCGATCCCGGCCATCACCGGGATCATGTCGCCCAAGTGCGAGATCTGGCCGAGATAGCCCTGCTCGAGGTCGTTGAAGTGCAGGTTCAGCTCGCGCCCGTGGGTCGGGCTCTCGGCCTTGGCCATGTACTGGCGCAGGATGGCGAGCGGCTCCGCGCCCATAACGAGCATGGAGCCCAGGTTGCGGATCAGGGGGGAGAGGATATCCCGGCCGCGCTCGAGGGCGTAGGCCGAGGCGACCGACTCCGCCTCCTGGCCAAGCGAGCGGAACAGGCCGCCTACGACCTTGCTCTGGCGGTACAGGGCGACCAGGCGCTCTTCGAGGGTCCGCGTGAGCCTCAAGTAGCGATAGATTTCGAGCAACTGGGCGCGCGTCAGACCCGCCGGAACGGCCGGCGCCTGGGGGGTAGGAGCGGCGCGGGATGCCATGACGTAAATTGTAGTGGGCGTGAAACTTGGCCTGTCCGGGCGGGCAAATCAAGTTCCGCGTGAAGGAGGTCGGATGGCGACGTTGAAGCTGCGGTTGACCGGCATGACGTGTGGGCATTGCCAGGCGAAGGTCGAGCAGGCGCTGCAGGGGGCCAAGGGTGTCTATTCCGCGATCGTCGATCTCGAAGCCGGCGAGGCGGAAGTGGACTTCGACGACGACACCGCGACGACCGAGCAACTGATCGCCGCGGTGGCACAGGCTGGCTACGGAGCGAAGGTCGCGGGCTAGTAGGCGCCCCGCAGCTCGTGGCTCGGCTCGGCCTGGCGGTGCAGCTCGGCGAGGAACCGCTTGGCGAGCCGGTCGAGTTCGGATTCTCCCACCTGATCGGTCGCCACCTCGACCAACGTATAGTGCCCGCCCTCGGCGCGCGCGGCGATCGTCACCCGGCCGAGCGGGCCGGCGTAGGTGCGGCGCCGCACCGCCTCGTCCGCCGGCGCGAGGCGCGTGCCGAAGAACGTCTTGGCGTGCGTCAGCACGTCCTGGGGGCTCAGCGTCGTTCGATGGAAGTAGCGCACCCGCTCCTCCCGCTCGCGCTCCGGATCACGCCCACGCCGGCTTGAAGCGCCGGAGCGTGAGGCTGTTCAGCACGACACTCAGGCTCGACCATGCCATCGCCGCGCTCGCGAGCACGGGCGAGAGCAGGAGGTGGGCCACGGGATACAGCGCCCCGGCGGCGATCGGGATGCCCAGCACGTTGTAGACGAAGGCCCAAACCAGGTTCAGCCGGATCGTGCGCATCGTGCGGCGCGACAGCTGGATCGCCGTCACCACGCCGCGCAGGTCGCCGCGGATCAGCGTGACGTCGGACGCCTCCATGGCTACATCTGCACCGGTGCCGATGGCAATCCCCACGTCGGCCTGCGCGAGCGCCGGCGCGTCGTTGATGCCGTCGCCCACCATCGCCACGCGCTTCCCCTGGCGCTGCAGCTTCCTGACGAGCTCGGCCTTCTGGGACGGCAGCACGTCGGCCACGAACGCGTCGATCCCGACCTCCTTTGCCACCGCCTCCGCCGCGCGCTCCGAGTCGCCCGAGATCATGCTCACGGTGAGCCCCATCTTCTTCAGGTAGCTGATCGCCTCCCGTGCCGTGGGCGTGATCGGGTCGGAGATGGCGATCACCGCATATACGGTGTTGTTCACGACCACGATCACCGGCGTGCGTCCTTGCGCCGCCAGTCGGTCGGCGTCAGGCCCGAGCGTCCCGAGCTCGAGGCTCCGTTCACGGGCGTGACGCAGCGAGATCACCTCAATGATGCGGCGGTCCACCGTGCCCCGCACGCCCCGCCCTTGCATCGCCGCGAACTTCTCGACTGGGACCAGCTCCACTTGCCGGTCTTTGGCCGCCTTGAGCACGGCAACCGCGAGCGGGTGCTCGGAGCGCTGCTCCACCGAAGCGGCCCACTTGAGCACTTCGGCAGGCGCGAGCGGTGTGCCGTCGGGCCGCTTGGCGGTCACGATGTGCGTCACGGTCGGCCGGCCCTCGGTGATCGTCCCGGTCTTGTCGAGCAGCACGCTCCGCACCTGCGAGAGCCGGTCAAGCGCCTCGCTACTCCGGATCAGGATGCCGTATTCCGCGGCCTTCCCGGTGCCCACGAGGATCGCGGTCGGCGTCGCCAGCCCGAGCGCGCATGGGCACGCGATGATGAGCACCGTCACAAGGGCCACCGTCGCGAACACGAGCGCTGGGGGGGGACCCAGATCGAACCACAGCACGAACGCCGCGATCGCCAGCGCCATGACGACTGGCACAAACACGCCGGCTACCCGGTCGGCCAGGAGCTGGATCGGCGCCTTGGTCGCCTGCGCGTCCTCGACGAGCTGCACGATTTGACCCAGAGCCGAGTCCTTGCCCACCCGGGTAGCCCGGAACGTGATGCTCCCCGTCGTGTTCAACGTGGCTCCGATGACCTCGTCGCCGATCTTCTTCGCGACCGGCATGGGCTCGCCCGTGAGCATCGACTCATCGACCGCCGACGCGCCCTCCGTCACGATGCCGTCCACCGGGATCTTCTCCCCCGGCTTCGCGATCAGCTGATCGCCCACCGCGACCGCCTCGACGGCGATCTCGATTTCCTTCCCTTCGCGCACCACGTGGGCCGTCTTGGCGCGCAGCCCGGCGAGTCGGCGGATCGCCTCAGAGGTGCGGCCCTTGGCCTGTGCCTCCAGCAGCCGTCCCAACAGGATCAGCGCGATGATCGCGCTCACCGCCTCGTAGTAGACGTCCGCGGTGCGGCCGGCAGCGACAAACACACTCGGGAAAAACGTGGCCACGAGCGAATAGAGGTATGCGGCGCCCGTACCCACCCCGATCAGGGTATTCATATCGGCGGTGCGATGCTTGAGCCCGCTCCACGCGCCGCGATAGAACTGCTGACCCGACCAGAGCACCACAGGGAGCGTCAGCGCGGCGAGGCCCACCGTGAGCCAGTGTGGGTCGATCAGCCCCACGCGGGCGAACGCCTCCTGGAGCCTGAGCGCGAGCGGCATGAGCGCCCGCCCCAGCAGATCGACGCTGCGGAGCGTCGCGTCGCTGGGTCCGGACATGAGGAGCATCGTGCCGAGCATGCTGACGACCGCGACCACCGCGGCGAGCGCGAACTTCCGCGTGAGCATGCCGATCTCGCGCTCGCGCCCGAGGCGTTCGCGCTCCAGCGGATCCTCGGCGGCGATCGGCGCGGCGACCACGAATCCGGCGCTGGCGACGGCCCGCTCGAGCTCCTCGGCCGCCGTCGTACCAGGCACGTAGTCCACCGTGACGGTCTCGGTGGCCTGGTTCGCCACGGCCCGGACCACGCCGGGCACGCGGCGGAGCGCCTGCTCGAGCGGCGCGACGCTCGGTGCGTAGTGCAACTGCTCCACCTCGAACGTGACGCTCGCCTGGCCGCAGTTGTACCCGGCGCCCCGGACGGTGCGGATCAGCTCCGCCACGTGTGTCTGGGCGTCGTCGTAGTCCACGGCCGCCTTGCCGGTCGCGTAGTTGACGGTAGCGCTCGCCACCCCGCCCGCGCTCCCCAGCGCTTCCTGCACGGTCGCCGCGCACGACGCGCAGCTCATGCCCTCGATTGGCAGGATGATGCGCGCCCTAGTCATGGAACTGGTGGGGTGAGGCGGAGGGCCGGCGGTCCGCCGTGGCGGGCTCCACGACCAGCAGCCCCTTCAGCATGTTCATACCGCAGCGAAACCGGAACTCGCCCGCCTCCTGCGGCGTGAACTCGACGGTGGTGGTCTGAAATGCAGGCAGTGCGCTGTCGATCCCGAAGTCCTCGAACACGACGCGCTCCGAGCAGTCCGCGGTCTCGTCACGATAGAACTGCAGTCGCACTGGCGTCCCCGCCTGCACGACGATCGTGTCGGGGGTATAGCCGCCCTTCACCGTGATCCGCACGTCCTGGATGCCCCCGTCCCCGGGGCTCGCCGCCTGCGCCGCGCCGCGCGAGAAGAGGAAATACCACAGCACCCAGACGATCGCGCCCAGGCCGGCGGCCGTGACCACGGACTGCGCGACGCTCACGCCTTCTCGTAGTACTCGATGCCGAGGTGGGTGATCTGGTCCTCGCCCATGAGCCACCGCAGGGTGTTCTTCAGCTTCGTCTGCTGGATGAACAAATCGTGCTCGGGGTAGAGACCCGGGCCGGTGTGCGGGCTCTTGAAGTAGAACGACAGCCATTCCTGGATCCCCGCGAGCCGCGCTCGCTGTGCCAGATCGAAAAACAGCGCCAGGTCGAGCACGATGGGAGCCGCGAGGATCGAGTCGCGACACAGGAAATCAACCTTGATCTGCATCGGATAGCCGAGCCATCCGAAGATGTCGATGTTGTCCCACCCCTCCTTGTTGTCGCCGCGCGGGGGGTAGTAGTTGATCCGCACCTTATGGAAGACATTGCCGTACAGTTCGGGGTACTGGTCTGGCTGCAGGATGTACTCGAGCACACCGAGCTTCGATTCCTCCTTGGTCTTGAACGACTCGGGATCGTCGAGCACCTCGCCATCGCGGTTGCCGAGGATGTTGGTCGAGTACCAGCCGGCGAGGCCGAGCATGCGCGCCTTGAACATGGGCGCCAGCACGGTCTTCATCATCGTCTGACCCGTCTTGAAGTCCTTGCCGCCGATTGGGAGCGTGCGCTCCTCGGCGAGCCGTTCGAGCGCCGGCACGTCCACTGTGAGGTTGGGCGCGCCGTTCGCGAACGGTACGCGCTCCATCAACGCGGCGTAGGCGTAGAGCATCGAGGGCGCGATCGCGGGGTCGTTCTGCTCCATCGCCTTCTCGAATGCGGCAAGACTCTGGTGCGCCGGCCCCGGCGTCAAGAACACTTCGGTCGACGCCGCCCAAATCATCACGAGGCGCTCGGCCCCCGAGCGCTGCTTGAAGTCGCGGATGTCCTGGCGCAGCTGCTCGGCAAGCTCGCGCTTGTTCTTGCCGCTCTTCACGTTCGGGCCGTTCAGCCGCTTCACATAGCTCTGGTCGAAGGCGGCGGGCAGGGGCTGGATGCCCTTCAGAAAGTCGGCGATCGGCTCGAGGTGCGGGGGCTCGAGCACGCCGGCCTTGCGCGCGGCGCGGTAGGCGTCGTCGGGAAACGGGTCCCAGGCCGCGAACACCAAGTCCTTCAGGTCCGCGATCGGGACGAAGTCCTTGATCTTGGGGGCGCGCCGCTCGGTGCGTCTCCCGAGTCGGATCGTCCCCATCTGTGACAGGGAGCCGATCGGCAGCCCGCTGCCGCGGCGCACGTTCTCGACCCCCGCGATGAAGGTCGTGGACACGGCGCCGAGCCCCACCAGGAGCACCCCGAGCTTCCCCTTGGCAGGCGCGATGTCTCGGCCGGGCGGCGGTGCCACGATTACGGTCCTTTCGGAATGTGCAGGGCGGGCGCGCGCCCGGGGACCGTGTCCCGCGGGCGCGCCGGACGCCGCAGGGGCGTGTCCCCGGCGACGCGCGCGACGTACACCACACGCTCAACGACCGTCACCGACGTAGCAAACGCGAGCACGACGACGATCCAGAACAGCAACGCCCCGTCGTTCCCGCCGCCGAACGCCGCCGTCGGCACGCCGACCAACAGCACCCGCTCGGCTCGCTGCGCGATCCCCACCTTCACCGACAGCCCGAGCCCTTCGGCCCGGGCCCGGGTGTAGGACACGAGCAGCGACGCGGCGAGCGCGACGAGGGTCGCCGCCACCGCGGGCGTTACGCGAGCGGCCGGCACCCCGCCCTGGAGGAAATGGAGCGCGATCCCGCCGAACAGCAGCGCCTCGCCGACGCGATCGAGCGTCGAGTCATAGAAGGCGCCGAACGTGGTGGTCGTGCCGCCCTGCCGCGCGACCCGCCCGTCCACCATGTCGAAGAGGCCCGCCACCAGCAGCAGCCACCCGCCCCAGCGCACTTCGCCCAGCGCGAACGCGGCGGCGGACCCCACCACCACCAGCGTGCCCACGGTCGTGATGAGGTTGGGCCGGACGCGCCAGCGGATGAGCAACAGGGCGAGCGGATCGAGCAACGTCCCGACACGGTCTCGCGCCTGTTGGGGGATCAGATTCATGGCCCGAGGAAGCTAGCGGCGGGTGGCCCCAGTCTCAATAGAGCAGGTACTTGGCGCGGTCACGTCGAAACCGCGCGAGCCCCCGCTCCCAGGCGCGCCACACGGCCTCCGGGGCGCGGGTAGCGAGGATCGCGCGGCGCAGCTCCGTGCCTTGCGACAAGCGGTCGAAGTGCGCGGCGTCGAAGCGCAGCGAGTCCGGGTGCGCCGCCCGGATCGCGCTCAGCAAGAGCACGGCGGCGCGCGTCGGATCGTAGTGCCGCCGATCGGTGACGCGCAGCCGAATGCCGCGCAGCTCCACGCCGTCGTACTTACCGTCCGTCGGCGCCCGGGGCGTGAGGGTCACCCCCGCCACGTCCACGCCGCGCAAGCCCTCCTGCGCCCAGCGCCCCACGCCGCGCAGCCGCGGCAACACGGCGCCGGTGTCGAGCCAGGGTGCACCCACCACCTGGAACGCAAACCCGGTCCCACGCCCGACCGAGAGATTTGTGCCCTCGAACAGGCAGGTCCCCGGATAGTGCAGCGCGCTCTCCAGGTCCGGCAGGTTAGGGGACGGTCGCACCCATGGCAGCCCGGTGTCGTCAGCGTACATGGCCCGGCGCCAACCCGCCGCAGGAACAACGATGAGCCGGGCGTGGAGGCGCTGGACGTCGTTCGCGAGCTCGAGCAGCTCGCCCAGCGTCATCCCGTGACGCATGGGCACCGGCAGGGCGTCGCCGATGCGCTCGATCGCATGGGCCGCACTCGCGAGGTTCCCCTGCACCGCTTGACCCCCGATCGGGTTCGGCCGGTCGAGCACCACCAGCGGCTTGCCGCGTCGTGCCGCCTCCGCCATCAGCAAGACGGCGGTCACGGGGTAGGTGTAGTAGCGCGCGCCGACATCTTGGAGATCGACCAGCACCAGGTCCACCGAATCGAGCGCCGCGATGTTCGGCAGGGGCGTTCCGCCGTACAGGCTATAAATTGGTAGGCCGCTCGCCGGGTCGACGGCGTCGGGGAGGCCGGGGCGGTCGACTGCCCCCTCGAGCCCGTGTTCGGGGCTGAGGATCAGGGTGAGCCGCACTCCTGGGGCGCCGCGCAAGAGATCGATGTCGCGGCGACCCAGACGATCCACGCCGGTTTGGTTCGTCAGCAACGCCACGCGTTTGCCGGTCACGAGGGCGATCGAATCCGACAACAGCACCTCGATGCCCGGCCGCACCTGCGCGGCCGCGGGCCCGGCGCATGCGAGCCCTATCACCAGCGAGAGAGAATGCGGACGCATACACTCCTAGTCGTTGCTCTGATGTTGGGCTGTGCCGGCGCGCCCGCGCGCGGCGGAGCGGGCCGATCGCCCGCTCTCCCCTCGCCCGCCGCCCCCGTCGCCTCAGCTGCCGCCGCCGCTGCCCCCACGCCCGCCCCGGTCGTCGATTCGATCCTCGCCCACCTGAGCGTGCGGCAGCGGGTGGCCCAGCTCGTCGTACCCTGGCTCCCGGGAAGCTACACCGCGCTCGACGATTCGCTCTTTGGAGTGGCCGCACGCTGGGTCGATTCGCTCGAGGTCGGCGGTCTGATCATTTCCGTCGGGTCTCCGTTCGACATCGCGGCCAAGCTCAACGCCCTGCAACGGCGCTCCCGGCTGCCGCTGCTCGTCTCGGCGGACCTGGAATGGGGTGCCGCGATGCGGGTTATCGGGGCCACCGCCTTTCCGCAAATCATGGCCGTAGGCGCGACCGGCGACGCGCGCGACGCCTATGCGATCGGGGAAGCCGCCGCCGTCGAGGGCCGGGCGGTCGGGATCCACGTCAATTTCGCTCCCGACGCCGATGTGAACAACAACCCTGCGAACCCGATCATCAACATCCGCTCCTTCGGTGAGGACCCGCGCAGCGTGTCCCGCCTCGTGGTCGAGTACGTGCGCGGGTTGCGGGACCACGGCATGCTCGCCACACTGAAACACTTCCCGGGCCACGGCGACACCGAGATGGACTCGCATCTCGGCCTGCCCGTGATCGCGGCGGGCTATGCGCGGCTCGACTCGGTCGAGCTGGCGCCGTTCCGCGCCGGGATCGCGGCCGGGGCGGACATCGTGATGAGTGCGCACATCGCGTTCCCCGCCCTCACGGGCTCGGCAGAGCCGGGGACCCTGTCGGCGGCCGTGCTCACCGGGCTGTTGCGCGACTCGTTGCGGTTCCAAGGGCTCGTCGTCACCGACGCCTTGACGATGGGCGGGATCGTGGCCAAGTACGGTGCCGGCGAGGCGACCGTGCGGGCGTTCCTCGCCGGCTCCGACTTGCTGCTGATGCCGGCGGATGCCGACTCCGCCGTGGATGCGATGACGGCTGCGGTCGCCTCCGGCCGGATTCCGCCCCAGCGCCTCGAGCAGTCGGTGCGCCGGATGCTCGAGATCAAGCGCCGGCTCGCGCTGTTTGAGCGCCGCACCGTGCCGCTGGATTCGATCATGCGAGTCGTCGGCAGCCGCCGCTACCAGGACGAGGCGGACGACATCGCGGTGCGGGCGCTGACGTTGGTGCGCGACGTGGGCGGCCGGCTGCACGCGCTGCGCGCGCATCGCCGCCGCCTGGCGCTCGTGACCTACGCCGACGAGGCCAACGGCGGCGTGGGGCAGACCCTGGCGCAGGTGCTGCGCCAGGGTGGCGACACGGTCGAGTACTTCCGGCTGTGGCCGATGTCGGGCAGCGCGTCGTACGATTCAGCGCGCGCCGTGATCGCGCGCGCGCCCGCGACCGTGTTCGCCGCCAACGTGCGACCGCTCTCCGGGCGCGGCACGGTCGCCCTCCCCGACTCTCTGGCGGAGCTGATCAGCGTGACCGACGCGACGCGGCCCACCGTCCTCGTCTCGCTCGGCAGCCCGTACCTTTTGAGCCAGACGCCCGCCGTGCGGTCGTTCCTGATCGCTTGGAGCGGCGTGCGGGCGGCGGAGCGGGCGGCGGCCCTGGCGCTGCTCGGCCGCATCGCCATCACGGGGCACCTCCCGACGCGGATCCCGCCCAACTATCCCGTGGGCTGGGGGGTGGTGGTCGGGACGCCGCAGCCATGAGGGCGCGGTCTCGGTTCCTGGCCCTGGCACTCGCGCTCGCCTGCCGGGGCACACCGGCACCCTCCGCTCCCGCACCGGTCGCGCGCGGCATCCCCGCCGCGTCACCTGCCGCGCTCGGGTTTGACAGCGCGCGCCTCGCACGCGTCGGCGCTTATCTCCAGACCGCCGTCGACAGCGGCGCGTTCCCGGGCGCGGTCCTCGCCGTGGGCCGGCACGGGCGACTCGCGCTCCTCGCCCCGGTCGGTCATTACGCCACGACCGATCGGCGGCCGGTCCAGGCCGGCACAATCTACGACCTTGCCTCGCTCACCAAGGTGATCGGCTTGACGACGGTCTCCATGCTGCTCGTGGATGCGGGGACGCTCGCGCTCGACGCGCCGGTGCAGCGCTACCTACCAGAGTTCCGGGGACCGCTGAAGGAGCGCGTCACGATCCGCCACTTGCTCACGCACAGTGCCGGGCTCGTAGCGGACCTGCCCCTCTACGACTCCACCAAGACCCGCACCGCCGCGCTCGCGGCGGTGGACACGACGACCCTGTTCGCGCTGCCCGGAACCGAGTATCGCTATTCCGATCTGAGCGCGATCGTGCTGATGCAGGTGGTCGAGCGCGTGACGGGCGAGCCGCTCGAGCGCTTCCTCGACGAGCGCGTGTTTCGACCGCTTGGGATGCCCGCTACGCGGTTTCTCCCACCCGCCGCCTGGCGCGACCGCATTGCGCCCACCGAAAACGACACCACGTTTCGCCACCGCCTGCTCTGGGGCGAGGTCCACGACGAAAGCGCCGCCCGCCTCGGGGGCGTCTCCGGGAACGCGGGGCTGTTCTCGGACGCGCCCGACCTGGCGCGCTTCGCCGCGCTGCTCTTGAACGGGGGCGCATGGGATACGCTGCAGCTCATCCGGGCGGAGACCATCGCGGAGTTCACGCGGCGTCAGGCCATCCCGCCGGGCTCGACCCGGGCCCTGGGCTGGGACACGCCGCCCGAGCAAGCCGACTCGACGGCCAGCGCGGGCACCCGTCTCTCACCGCGCGCCTTCGGCCATACCGGGTACACCGGCACCTCGATCTGGCTCGACCCCGAGCGCGACCTGTTCATCATCCTGCTCACGAATCGCGTCAACCCGACGCGGGCCAACATGGCTATCCGCCGCGTCCGGCCGCGGGTGGCCGACTCGGTGGTCGCGGCCCTCATTCGCCCGGAGCTCTAGCCCCGAGGGTCACTCGACCACGGTCTGCCAGCCGCGCCGCGACAGGTCACGATAGATCACCGCGCCGGCGATGGCGGCGAGACCGAGCAACAGGACGCCGGGCAGCGTCTCCTGCAGCAACAGCTTCCCCACGCCGAACAGCGCGCCGTAGACGAGCACGCATCCCGCCACCCAGTCGAGCAGGTTCGCGAGCCCGTCGGCGGAGGCCTGGACCTCGGGTGCGCGCGCCGCGACAGGCCCCCAGCCCAGGCGTGACGGCCGCGTCCGGCGATAGAACGCGACCAGCGTGGCGTCCGTCTCGGGGCGCGTCGCAAACGTGACGGCAAGCCACACGGCCGTGGTGACGGCCACCGTGATGAGCACGATGCGGGCGAAGTCCAACGGCCGGTCGCTGTCGAGCCCCCCGACGGTCTGCAACAGGACCGACACCACAAACGCCGTGGTCATCGCTGACACCTCGCTCCAGGCGTTAATGCGCCACCAGTACCAGCGCAGCAGGAGCACGGCGCCGGTCCCGGCGCCGGTGATGATCAAGAGCTTCCACGCACCGCCGATCGATTCGATGTGGAAGGCGACCACGGCCGAGATCACCGTGAGCAACGCGGTCGCGAGCCGCGACGCCAGGACATAGTGCGGCTCGCTCGCGTCGCGGCGCACGAAGCGGCGATAGAAGTCGTTCACGAGGTAGCTCGCACCCCAGTTGAGCTGCGTCGCGATCGTCGACATGAAGGCCGCCGCGAACGCAGCGACCATCAGGCCGCGCAGCGACGATGGCAGGTAGTCGATCATCACGCGCACGTAGCCGGTCTCCGGGTCCTTGAGACCAGGGAACAGGATCAGCGACGCGAGCGCCACGAGGATCCAGGGCCAGGGCCGCACGGCGTAGTGCGCGATGTTGAACCACAGGGTCGCGAGCAGCGAGTGCTTCTCGTCCTTCGCGCTCAGCATGCGTTGGGCCACGTAGCCGCCGCCGCCCGGCTCGGCCCCGGGATACCAGGTGGCCCACCAGTTCACAGCCACGTAGACGAAGAAGGTGAGCATCGGCATCCACGCCGAGCCCAGCTCCGGGACGAAGCTCAGGACCGACCCGTGGCCGCCACCCGCGGCGCGCACCTGGTCGATCGCCAGGAGCTTCGCCTTCATCATCTCGATCCCGCCCACCGCCCGCACCGCCACCACCGCCAGAATGATCACCATGCCCATCTTGATCACGAACTGGAACAGATCGGTCACGAGCACGCCCCATAATCCCGCGAGCGTCGAGATGGCCGACGTGAGCACGATCAACCCGACCACGATCCAGAGCGCCTCGCCCTTCGAGATGGTGAACACCAGTTGCAGGATCTTCGCCATCGCGAGGTTCACCCAACCGAGGATGATGCAGTTGATGAGCAGGCCCAAATAGAGCGCACGGAAGCCGCGCAGGAAGGCGGCGGGTGGGCCGGCATAGCGCAGCTCGGAGAATTCGATGTCGGTCATCACGCCGGCGCGCCGCCACAGCCGGGCGTAGAAGAACACCGTCAGCATCCCGCTCGCGAGCAGGTTCCACCACAGCCAATTGCCCGCGATGCCGTTTTTCGCCACGAGACCCGTGACGACGAGCGGCGTGTCGGCGGCGAACGTGGTGGCGACCATCGACGTGCCCGCGAGCCACCATGGCACGTTGCGCCCGGAGAGGAAGTACTCGGCCGTGCTGCTGCTGGCGCGGCGCTTGTAGTACCAGCCGACCGCGATGTTGAAGAGGAAATACAGACCGACGATCGCCCAATCGGCCGGCGTGAGTCGCATCGGAGCAGCGTCCTCGCGGCGAGAGTTGACAGGCTCGACTGAACTGTCTAAGTTCGCACGTGACTGGAGGATCGCAATGGCCACGACGCAACACACGACGCCTATCACCCTCACGCTGACCGACCAGGCGGCGGCCGAGGTGCGCAAGTTCATGGCGGAGGAGAAGGCGGCGCCCGAGACGGCCGGGCTGCGGATCGGCGTGCTGCCCGGGGGCTGCTCCGGGTTCCGCTACAGCCTGAGCATCGAGGAGAAGCCGGCGGAGGACGACGTCGTCATCGAGACCGCCGGCGTGCGCTGCTTCGTCGACGGCTTCAGCGCCCAATACCTGAACGGCGTGACCCTGGACTACAAGAGCAACTTCCAGGAGTCGGGCTTCGCCTTCGTGAACCCGAACGCCACGGGCGGCTGCGGCTGCGGATCGTCCTTCACCGTCTGACACCGTTGGCCCTCCTCCCAAAGGCTTGTCGAGCCCGCGCACGACGCGGGCTTTTTGTTGCCGGTCGGTGCGCGCGCTCGACGTAGTCGTCATCGCGGTCTACTGCACCGCGGTCGTCGTGTTCGGGCTGGTGCTCGCCGGGCGCCAGCGCGACGCGAGCGATTACTTCCTCGGCCGGCACGGGCTACCGTGGTGGGCCATCATGCTCTCGATCGTCGCGACCGAGACGTCGGCGCTGACGGTGATCTCCGTCCCAGGCCTCGCCGCGCGCGGCAACCTCACGTTCCTGCAGCTCTCCTTCGGCTACCTGGTCGGCCGCATCGGCGTCGCCGGGCTGCTCTTGCCGGGCTATTTCGAGGGCACCCAGGACACGGCCTACGAGCGCTTGGAGCGGCGCTTCGGGACGCTCGCCCGGCGGGCGGCCTCGGGCGTCTTCCTCCTCACCCGCGCCCTAGCCGACTGCGTGCGCATCTTCGCCACCGCGATCGTCGTCGCCCTCATCACCACCTGGAGTCTCCCCGCCGGCGTCCTCGCGATCGGCCTCGTCACGGTGATCTACACGTGGGTCGGGGGCCTGCGGGCCGTCGTGTGGGTGGACGTGATCCAGCTCGGGATGTATCTCGTGGGCGGGGTCGCGACGCTCATCGTCGCCACCCACCTGGCCGGAGGCGCGGGCGCCTACCTCCGGGCCTGGCACGAGGGGAAGCTCGTAGCACTCGATTTTCGGCCTTCCTTTACCGTGTTGTACACGTTCTGGGGTGGCCTCCTCGGAGGTGCGCTGCTCGCGGGTGCGTCGCACGGCACCGATCACCTGATCGTGCAGCGACTGCTCGCCGCGCGAGGCCTACGCGACGCGCAACGGGCGTTGATCGGGTCGGGCATCTGCATCATCCTGCAGTTCACGCTGTTCCTGCTCGTCGGCACGAGCCTGTGGCTGGCCGGGGCCGATCAGGCCGGCGTGCGCGGCGACGCGCTCTACCCGCGCTTCATCACCACTCGGCTCCCCGAGGGCGTGGCGGGACTCGTGGTGGCCGGCATCCTCGCCGCCGCGATGAGCAGCCATGCCTCGGCGGTCAACTCGCTCGCCTCCGCCACAACCCTCGACTTCTACGCGCCGCTCACGGGGCGCCGGGATCCGGCGCATCTGCTCGGCGTCGGTCGCTGGCTTACGCTCTTCTGGACCGCGGTGCTCGTGCTCGGCGCCATGGCGTTCCGCAACCAGGAGACGCCGGTCGTGCAGCTCGCCTTGAGTGTGGTCTCGCTGACCTACGGGGGGCTGCTCGGCACCTACGTGCTGGGGGGCGCGTGGCCGCGCGCGCGTCAGATCGACGTGCTGATCGCGATCGGCGTGAGCGTCGGCGTGATGGCCCCGATCGTGCTCGGCGCCGTGATCCCGCGCTTCCCGTGGCATTGGCTCCCGGGACTTGCCTGGCCGTGGTACGTGGCGCTCGGCACGGCGGTCACGGTGGCGGCGGGGGTAGCTTCGTCAACGATCGGGCGCTCCGGCGCCCGGGCAGCGGCGCGCTAGCCCGTGGCCGCGACCGAGCGCCGCCCGTCCGAGCCCCCGCCGGCCCCGCCGCCCGCGTCCTCTGCCCTGCTCCTCCTCGGCGCCGATGCTGGGGGCTCGCACTCGACGGTCGTCGTGGGACGGTCCGAGCAGGTACTCGGGAGAGCGGACGGCCCGGGTGCCGCGATGCGCCCGAGTGGCGCCGCCACGTCCGCCGCGGTCATCGCCGACACCGCGCGGCGCGCGGCGGCCCAGGCAGGGATCGAGCTCCCCGTGGACCGCGCCGTGGTGGGCGCGGCGGGGGCGGGGCGCGCCCTCGAGCAGGCTGAGCTCGCGGCCGCGCTCGTGCACGCCGGCGTGGGCCGGCGGGTCCGCGTCCTCGCGGACGGCGAGGTGGCGCTCACCACCGCGTTCGCGCAGGGCGTCGGCATCCTCGTGAGCGCCGGCACCGGCTCGATTGCGTACGCGCGCGACCCCGTGGGCCAGCTGCACCGCGCCGGCGGGTACGGCTGGCAGCTCGGCGATGAAGGTGGGGGTTACTGGCTGGGGCGTCGCGCCTTGGACGTCGCCGCGCAGGCGCAGGACGGCCGCGGCGAAGGCTCGACGCTACTCGCTCGCCTGCTCGCTGCGCTCGGCCTGCAGCAGTTCGACGATCTCGTGCGCTGGACGGCGATGGCCACGCCCGCCCAGGTGGCGGCGCTCGCCCCGCACGTGTTCAACGCGGCGCGGGAAGGGGAAGCCGTCGCGCAGCGCGCCGTGCAGGACGCGGCACACGAGCTAGTCGAGCTCGTCGTGACCCTCGCGCGCCACTTTCCGGGCGCCACGCCGCTTCCGGTCGCGATCACGGGCGGCTTGCTGTTGCCGCAATCGCCCTTGACGCTGGCGTTCCAGGAGCGGCTTGCCGCCACCGTGCGGCGGGCACGGCTCGTGCCCCAGCGGATCGATGCCTCGCTCGGCGCCTTGAAGCTCGCCGCGGCCTGGCAATGATGGTGCGGCGCTGCGCGCTCACGCCGCCTGGGGCAGCGTACCGTCCCGGGTGACGGCGTCGGGATCCCAGTCGGTTTCGGTGCGCGCCACGTAGACCGCGGCGGTGAGATCGCCGCACACGTTCAGGGTCGTGCGCGTCATGTCGAGGATGCGGTCCACGCCAAACACGATCCCTACGGCCTCTGGGGGGACGCCCACCGTCGCGCACACCACCATCAAGAGCGGCAGCGACCCGCCCGGCACACCCGCCGTCCCCACGGCCGTCAGCACGCTGAGGACAATCGCGATTACCTGCTGGCCGAGCGTCAAGTGCAGCGCGAACAGCTGCGCGAGAAACAGCACCGTCACGCCCTCGTATAGCGCCGTGCCGTTGTGGCACATGGTCGAGCCGAGCGGTAGGACGAACCCGGCGATCTTGGGCGGGATATGCAGCTCCTGCTCCGCCACCTGAATGTTGGTCGGCAGCGTAGCGTTGCTCGAGCTCGTGGAGAAGGCGGTGACGATGCTCGGCGTGATCCGCCGCCAGAACGTGAGCGGGTTCAAGCCACCCAAGAACCGCACCAAGAGCGACAAGGTCACGCCGCCGTGCAGCAGCAGGCCGGCGAGCACGACGAGCACGTAGCCCAGCAGCTTGCGCAGGATGTCCCACCCGAGCAGGGACGTGACGACGAAGATCAGGCCAAACACTCCGTAGGGGGCGAGGTGCATGGCGAGATCGATGATCTTGATGATCGCCTCGCCCACGGCGTCGAGCAGTCGGACGACAGGGCGGGCGCGCTCCTCGGGCATCAGCGTCAAGGCCGCCCCGAACACCAGCGCGAAGCAGATGATACCGAGCATGTCCATGTTCGCGGCGGCCTGAAACGGATTGCGCGGCACGATGTTCACGAACAGGTCGACGCCGAAGCGGGTCCCCCCTCCCGCCTGCAAGCCCGCCACTTGGCCGTGGTAGGTGTCCAGGAGCTGCTGGCGCACGGCCACCGGGACGCCGACGCCCGGCCGCACGAGATTCACGAGCAGGATGCCGATCACCGCCGAGATCACGGTCGACACGAGGAAGTACGCGATGGCGCGGACGCCCACGCGACCGACTTTGCGGATGTCGCCGAACTGGGCCACCCCAAGGGTGATCGACGTGAACACGAGCGGTACCACCGTCATCAGCAGCAAGCGCAGGAAGATCTGGCCGACAGGGCCCGCCACGTTCGTGTCCACCCACCGCACCCACGGTGCATCGCCGACCCACACGTTGGTGGCGAGCCCGGCCGCGCCCCCGGCCAGGAGGCCGATGAAGATCTTGGAGTGGAGCTTCACCGGTCCGTCGTCGCTCCCAGGTGCAGGCGACTATGGCGGTAGCCGTAAAAGAAGTAGAACACGAGGCCGATGATCAGCCAGACGGCGAAGCGCACCCATGTCTCCAGGGGCAGCCCGACCATCACGAACACGCATAGCAGGGCGCTGCTGAGCGACACGACCCACACGAACGGCACTCGAAACGGCCGCGGGCGGTCGCGGTCCGTATGGCGCAGCACGAGCACGCCGATGGACACGAGGACGAACGCGAACAGCGTGCCGATATTCGTGAGGTTGTAGGTCTCCCCCGCGTCGCCGATCAGCGACCACAGTGCCACGAAGATGCCGGTGATCAGCGTCGTGATGTACGGGACGCGCGTCTTGGGGTGGATCTTCGCGGCCCAACCCGGCAGCAGGCCGTCCCGCCCCATCGCGAAGAAGATGCGCGGTTGTCCGTACTGGAATACGAGCAGCACGGCGGACATCGAGATGATCGCCCCGAGGGCTACGATCCAGCCCACCGTGGTGAACCCGGCGCTGTTCAGCGCCTTGGCGAGCGGATCAGCAACACCGAGCTCGGTGTACGGCACCATTCCCGTGAGGACGGCGCCCACGATCATGTAGATGATCGTGCAGATGGCGAGCCCCCCCAAGATGCCGATCGGCAGGTTGCGCTGCGGGTTGTGGGTCTCTTCCGCTGCGGTCGAGATGGCGTCGAATCCGATGTAGGCGAAGAAGACGATCGCGGCGCCTTGATGGATGCCGCGGAAGCCGTTGGGAGCAAACGGGTGGTAGTTGGCAGCGTTCAGATGCGTGAGACCCGCGACGATGAAGAGTCCCAGCACGAGCAGCTTGATCGACACCATGATGTTGTTCGCCGTCGCGCTCTCGCGCACACCGAGCAGGAGCAGCCACGTGATCAACATCACGATGATGAACGCGGGGACGTTGACGAGAATCGGGACGCCGGCCACGTGGGGCCCCGTCTGGAGCAGACTGTGGACGGCTGGGTCGGGAGACAACAGCGCTGTCCGGTATCCGGTGGTCAGCCAGACCGGGAGGTGGAGGTCGAAACTGCGCAGCAGCGACGTGAAGTAGTCGCCCCACGAGATCGCCACCGCCACGTTTCCCACCGCGTACTCAAGGATCAGGTCCCACCCGATGATCCACGCGAGCAACTCTCCCAGCGTCGCGTACGAGTACGCGTAGGCACTCCCCGCCTGGGGGATCATCGCCGCCAGCTCGGCATAGCAGAGACCGGCGAGCGCGCACGCCACGCCGAGGAGCAGGAACGAGAGCACCAGAGCCGGCCCGGCCCCGCTCCGCACCAGGTGCCCCGCCGCGTCGTACTGCCCCGCGGCCGCCGTGCCAATGGCCCCGAATATGCCGGCGCCGATGACGGCCCCGATGCCGAGCATGATCAGATCGCCCGCGCCGAGCGCCCGCTTCAGCGCGTACGGGCTGTCTCCCTCGACCAGCAGCTCTGAGATCGGCTTGCGCCGGAAGAGCTGCCGTGAACTAGACAAAGAGCGGTGCCAGCACCAGCGTGACCGTGCTCAGAAGCTTGATCAGCACGTGGAGCGAGGGCCCGGCCGTATCCTTGAAGGGGTCCCCCACCGTGTCGCCCACCACCGCGGCCTTGTGCGCCGCGCTGCCCTTGCCGCCGTACTCGCCGGCCTCGATGTACTTCTTGGCGTTGTCCCACGCCCCGCCGCCGTTGTTGAGCGCCGTGGCCATCAGGATGCCGGCGATCGTCCCCACCATCAGGAATGCCGCCACGGTCTCGGCGCCCAAGTGAAACGGCTTGAAGGCGAGGCCAACCGCTACCGGCATGCCCACGGCCAGGAGGCCCGGTGCCACCATCGCCTTGAGCGCGCCGACCGTGACGATGTCGACGGCCGTGCCGTAGTCCGGCTTCGAGGTACCCTTCAGGATCCCGGGGTCCGCTTGGAATTGGCGACGCACTTCCTTGATCACGCTCACGGCCGCCTTGGTCACGGCGCTGATCGCGAGCGCCGAGAACCAGAACACCAGCATCGCGCCGAGCAGGCCGGCGACGAACACCGCGGGCTTCGAGACGTCTACGGACGCGAGCGGTGAGCCCAGCGCTGCGACTTCGTCCAGGAACGCCGAGAAGAGCAGGAACGCGGCCAGCGCCGCCGACCCAATCGCATACCCCTTGGTGAGGGCCTTGGTCGTGTTGCCCACGGCGTCGAGCCGGTCGGTGCGTTTGCGGATGGCCTCCGGCTGGTGCGACATCTCGATGATACCACCGGCGTTGTCGGTGATCGGCCCGAACGTATCCATGGCGAGGATGTAGGCCGCCGTGCCGAGCATGCCCATGGTGGCCACCGCCGTGCCGAACAGCCCGGCATGGGCGAGTCCGCTCGAGGCCCCGAGGTAGTACGAAGAGAGGATGGCGGCGCCGATCGTGACGGTGGGCAACGCCGTGCACTCGAGGGCGACCGCGAAGCCGGCGATGATGTTCGTCGCGGGACCGGTGACCGAGGCCGCCGCGATCGTCTTCACGGGGCGGTAGCGGTATTCGGTGTAGTATTGGGTGATGTAGACGAAGGCGATGGAGGTGGCGATCCCGATGACGCCGCACAGCGCGAAGTGCCACCATGCGTTGGGGTGGGCGGGCGGATTGAGCAGCCAGTAGGTCCCGCCCGCGAAGCCCGTGGCCGCGAGTACCGCGGTCCACATGTAGCCGCGGTTGAGCGCATGCATCGGATCCTCGTCCTCCCGGGCCTTCACCGTCAGCACACCGATGATCGAGGCGACGAGCCCGAAGGCACGCGCCACCAATGGAAACAGCATCACCCCGACCACCTGTACCGGGCTGAACAGGCCGGGGTTCGCGAGTGCCAGCCCCGAGCCGAGAATCATGGCGCCGATGTTCTCGGCCGCCGTGGACTCGAACAAATCGGCGCCGCGGCCGGCGCAGTCGCCCACGTTGTCGCCGACGAGATCGGCGATCACGGCGGGGTTGCGGGGGTCGTCCTCGGGGATCCCCGCCTCGACTTTGCCGACCAGGTCGGCGCCGACGTCGGCGGCCTTCGTATAGATCCCGCCGCCGAGCTGCGCGAACAGCGCCACGAACGACGCGCCGAAGCCGTAGCCCACGATCATGAGTGGGATCTTGGTCGGCTCGAAGTTCAACTGTTCGAGCACCGTGTAGAGCAAGCCGACCCCGAACAGGCTCATCGCCACGACGAACAGTCCGCTCACCGCCCCGCCGCGCAGCGCAATCTGCAGCGCTTTGTTGAGGCTCGAGCGCGCGGCGCTCGCGGTCCGGATATTGGCGCGCACCGCGACGTACATCCCCACCACGCCGGCGATCCCGGAGCAGAGCGCGCCGAACAGGAACGAGAGCGTGGTCGTGACCGCCAGCGTCGCCGCGGCCGGTTCGCCGGGGTGCGGTCGGCGGAAGAACGCATACAGCACGTAGATGAGGATGCCCAGCGCGATGCTCAGGAGTCCGATCGTACGGTACTGGCGCCGCAGGAACGCTTGGGCGCCCTCCTGGATCGCGTCGGAAATCGTGCGCATCTCGGGGGTGCCGGTGTCTTGGCGGAGGACGTAGCCTCGCAGACCCCAGGCTACGACCAGGGCGAGGACCGAGAGCCCCAGGACGAGAGCTATGAGCATAGAGAGTTGTGGCTCCTTGAGGCCCGCCTCGGAGGCGGGCTAGTTACCGAATCGCACGGAGATCGTGACGACGTCCGCTATCATCCGCCCGTCCCGGGTGTGGGCCGGGTAGAAGACATACGCCATCATGCGCTGCTGGAACTCCCGGCCGTAGGCTGCGTCGGGGATCGGCGGGTCCACCTCGACCCGAGTGACGCGCCCATCCGTCCCCACCCAGAACGTGACGCGGACCCAGCGACCGGCCACGACGCCGGGAGCGTGACGCGGCGGCTGGAGCAACTCCCGCGGCGAGGCGCGGAAAATGTAACCACCCGCGTCGCCCGTTCCAGGCCCCCTCTCCCCTGCTGCTCCGGTCCCCCCGGTCCCCCCGGTCCCCCCTATCCCACCGACCGCCGCGGTCGCCCGTGCTGACCCCGGGTCGACACCGCTGGCAGCAGTCCCCAGACTCGGAGGCTCCACCGCCGTGGGGGGAGGCAGCTGCGGGCGCGGCACCTCAAGCGGGGGCAACTCCGCCGCGATCCGCCGCAGGGTCGCCAGATCGGCGAGGCGCACCGTGGGAGTGACCGCGATGTCGACGGCGCCCGGCGTACCCCCGGGGAGGACGAAAAAGTTGAACCCGTCGGACGCGGGTCGGGCGCCGCCCGCGGACGCGCGGAGCGCACGCCCGCCGGCGACGAGCAGCGCGACGATCGCGGCGTGCCCGAGCAGGGCCAGTGTGGCGCTCGGCGCGAGCGGCCGGGCTCGCAGCGGCAGCCCTAGCGGCGGCGGGGGTGGTAGCGGTCCGCGCCGCTCCCCGAGCGGCGGTGGGCGTAGAGTCACGGGGATACATACCCCCAGAACGACGCGAGGGGCGCGAGCGAACTCGCGCCCCTCCCCGGTTCAGGCGCCTCTGGCTCCCACGCTCGGGCCGCCTACTTCCCCGGCGCCGCTGGCGTGAAGCCGATCACCTGGACCCCGGCACCGTGCGCGATATCCATCGCCTGCATCACATCCAAGTACTTGCGGGTCGGCGCCGCTTTGATGAACAGCAGCTTCGCGGGGCGTGGGTCATAGATCTGATGGAACGCCTGTTCCAACTGGTTGAGCGCGTACGGTTGGCCGTTGATCGCATACGCGCCGTCGCCCTTCAGCTCGAGCACGATCTGGCTCGACTGCTGGACTTTCTGCTTGCTCTGTTGCTCCGGCGGCACCTGCACGTCGAATGCCTTCCGGGACAAGGGCTGCGTGATCATGAAGATGATCAGGAGCACGAGCAGCACGTCGATCAGCGGCGTGACGTTGATTTCGGAGCTCAGCCCCTCACCACCGCCGGTAGACCCCATCGCCATCGGTCAGTTACTCTCCCTTCGTCGTTGCGGCGTCAGCGATTGTTTCTGCTCGGTGATCGCACCGACCACGCGGACGCCCGCCCGGCGCGCGATTTCGATCGCCTGTTGCACGCGCCCGAATTCGATGTTCTGATCGGCCTTGAGGAACAGGATCTTGTCCCTCGTCCGCGCCGCGAAAATCGCTTCCAGCCGTCCGGGCAGTTGGTCGTCCGGGAGCTGCCTCGGCCCCGAGCCCAGGTCTAGGTAGAACTTCCCGTCCTTGTCGATCCCGAGCCGTATCTCGTCCGAGCCTTCCGGGCGGTTCTCCGGGTTCGCCGAGCGGGGAATCGTCGCTTGAAAGCCCGCCGCGATGATCGGCGTCACGATCATGAAGATGATCAGTAACACCAACATCACGTCGATCAGCGGCGTGACGTTGATGTCCGCCTTGACGGCCGCGCGAGCGCTAGTGGCTGACAGGGCCACTGGTCTGCGAAGCCTTCTGCGTCTGGAATTCCTTCGTGAAGATCGACCGGCCGAATTCCGACCCGACGCTCTTGATCAGGTAGTCGATCAGCTCCTTCGAGGTGTAGGTCATCTCGACGGAGAGGAAGTCGATCTTGGTGGTGAAGTAGTTGTAGAGCCACACGGCCGGGATGGCGACGATCAGACCGAACGCGGTCGTGATCAGCGCTTCGGCGATGCCGGCCGACACCGAGGCGAGCGAGCCGCCACCGCCCGAGGCCGCCATGCCCTGGAACGCGTTGACGATGCCCATCACGGTGCCGAGCAGTCCCACGAACGGCGCCGTCGAGCCCGTGGTGGCGAGGATGCCGAGGCCGCGCTTCAGCTCGGCCGAGACGATCAGGATCTCGCGCTCCACCGCGCGCTCCACGGAGTTGATGTCGGCCGCGGTGATCGTGGCGCGGTCGCGCAGCAACGGCTTCACCTCGGAGAGCGCCTCGCCGACCACGCGGGCCACGTGACTACGGCCCTGCTTCTCGGCGAGCTTGATCGCGCCGTCGAGCTGCTCCTCCTGCAGAAATCGCGAGAACTCGGGTGCGAACTTTCGCGTCTGGCGCTCCGACCGCACGATCTGCACCAGCTTCTGGATGGCGTTCGCCCACGAGATAATCGACATCGCGGCCAGGACGATGACGATCCCCTTGGCGAACAGACCCATCGAGACAAACAGGTCGTAAAGCGAGAGACTCATGGGCGCAGGCTCCTTTGGGGCCTTCTGAAGAGTTAGGGGTCGTCTATCCTTATTGCTTGAGCCGGAATTCGATCGGGATCTGAATCAGCACGCGCACCGCCCGTCCGTGCACGCGCGCCGGGCGGAACAGGGCCTTCTGGACGTAGTTCCTCGCCGGTTGGTCGAAGCCGGGGTTGGGACTCTGCAGCACCTTGATGGAGCCCTGCTCCGCGCGGCCCAGGGTGTCGACGATCGCCTGGACCAGGACGCGACCCTGGATCCCGGCCTGCTTCAAGAGCTCGGGATAGGTCGGCGGCGGTCCGGACAGCACCGCGGGTTTCTCTTCCACGATCGCTTCCATGAACACTTCGTTCCCGGTTGGCACGAGGCCGCTGGCGAGGCCGCCCTCGACGCCGCTGCCCGAGTAGTCCTTGGGGTCGAAATGCTCCTGGAGGTTCACCGGGGGAATGTTGGTCGGAATCACGTCCGGTGCGATGACGGTCTGGAACCCCTTGAGCGGCACGTCGAGCTGGACCGGCTGCTGCTCGGGCGGCTTCTCCTGCTTCGGCTGATCCATGAACACGAGGGCGGTGTCGACCCGGACTTTGTTGTCCGCCTGACCCGCGTTCAGGGTCGCGTACACGGCCACGGCAATCACCACCGTGTGCACCAGCAGAGACGCCGCGCCCAAGCCGAAAACGCGCTTGTGGTCCTTCTTGCGCTTGGATTCGATCAGGTGGTCGAACACGGGAAGTGGTCCTCCGGTGTGTGATCGGTGTCTCCATATGAGATACCGCCGAGTTGGCTGCGCCCGCTAGTGGACCCCGGATTACAAAACGATGACAGCCGGGTGAGGTTGGCTGCCGCCGCCGGGAGCCCGGGCGATTCCCCCAGACGCCTGGCTGACGGGCCCCGCAAGCTGAGGCGCCACCGCCGCGACACCCGCCCCGCGCCCCGCCGGGCAGAACCGACCCCCCTCCCTCAGCGATCAGGACGTCCCGTGCGACCGGGCCAAGGGCCCGTGTCGCGGAGGCCCGAGAACCCCCCGACGGCCGGGGCGGTCGGCACGATCCCCGGCGCCAATGAGGGTCACCGCGAGCACACCCGTCGCGCTCTGCCGCTAATCAGTGCGGGCGGTTCAGCGCGAACGCGATCGGCACGCGCACCAGCACCCGGACCGTTCGGCCGTGGGAGCGCCCCGGGTGGAACCGCGCTTGCAGGACGAAGTCGCGGGCGGGCGCCTCGAAGCCGGAGTACGAGCTCTCGATGAGGCTCAACGCGGCCGGCTCCGCGCGACCGAGTGTGTCGATCACGGTCTCGATAACAGCACGGCCTTCGATGCTCAGAGCCCGGAGCCACTCGGGATAGGTCGGGGTTGGGCCGGCGAGCAGCACGGGCGGCTCCTCGACGGCGCTGGCGCTCCAGGGACCGTCCCCACTGGTTGCCCTATTAACGCGAAGCTCGTCCGTAGTCCCCAACATTGGGATCCGATCGACCACTCCTCGCACGGGGATCGAAGGTAGCCCGGTCAGGGCCAGCGTCGGGACCTCAACCACGGCAGCCGCGGGGAGCGGAATGCCGTCCTCCGACCCGGCGGCGTGCCTCCGCAGGTCGTCGGGCCACGAGATGACGAGCGGCGGCCCTGCGGCCCCGACCGAGCGTGCCGGCCGGAGGGTAATCGCCACGGCGGCGAGGGTGAGCATAGCGTGCGCGGCGAGCGCCACCGCCCCGCTCGACCAGGCGTGCCAACGTGCCTGGTGGCTGCCGGACTCGATGAGATAGCCGAACATGGAGGTCTCCGCGGGCAGAGAGTCACTCCACATTGCTAGGCAGGCCTTGCGGGCGGATGGGCCTCGCGTGACGGGATGATGACGGTCGGGTTACGAGTGACCCGCCGGGGTGTCGGACGGGAGCGTGACCGTAAACGTGGTTCCGCGCCCCGGTCGGCTGACCACTTCGATCCGGCCGCCGTGCGCCTCGGCGATCCACTTGCAGATCGCGAGGCCGAGGCCGGCGCCGGGGCGCTCGCCGGTGCGGGTCCGCGCCGAGTCGGCTCGCCAGAAGCGGTCGAAGATATGCGGCAGATCACCGGGCGCGATACCGATCCCCGTGTCCGCGACACTGAGCGTCACGGTGCCGTTCCCAGATCCGAGCTGCATGCGCACACTGCCGCCGACTGGCGTGTACTTCACGGCGTTCGTGAGCAGGTTGAGGATCAGCTCGCGGATGCGCGTCGCATCGACCGACACCACGAGTGGCTCAGGCGGCGTCGCGATCTCCATCGTCACGCCGGCCTGTTCGGCGAGTAGCTCACCCGTCTCGCGCGCCTCCTCGACCATGCCGCGCAGGTCAACGGGCTCGCGGTGCAGCGGTGCCAAGCCCTCGTCCGCGCGCGCCAGCGTGAGCAGCGCGTCCACGAGCTCCGTCATGTGCTTGATCTCCTGCAGCGTTTCTTCCAGCGTCACGAGCGTCTCTTGGGGCAGGTGTGGCGTCGTGATCGCGCGCTCCACCCCGGCGCGCAGCACCGTGAGCGGCGTCTTGAGCTCGTGGCTCGCGTCGGCGGTGAAGCGGCGCAGGGCGACGAAGCTCCGCTCGAGCCGCATCATCATTTGGTTCAGCGTCTCGGCCAGGCGGCCCAGCTCGTCCTTCACCCGTGGCTCCGCGAGCCGACGGTGCAGGCTCCGCCCGTCGCTGATCTCGCGCACCTCAGTGATGATCTGATCTACGGCGCCGAGCGCGCGGCGCGAGATCCAGGACCCGGTCAGCACCCCGACGACGAGCCCGAGCGGCAGCACCAATGCGAACGTGGCGAGCAGCTGCTCGGCACCGAGCGCGGCCAAGCGGGAGTTCACCCCGCTGAGGATCACCCCAAACTGGGGGCCTGCCTCCGTGACGTAGCGGACCACGTAGTGGATGTTGGGCCCATCGGGATCGAGGCGGAGCGTCCCGGTGGTGCGCCCCGAGAGCGGGGCGCTCGCCACGCGGCGCAGCTGCTCCACCTGCTGAAACGTGAGGGCCCGCGCGTCCGATGAGGCGAACAAGAGGCTGCCGTCGCGCGCCGTGATGACGAGGTAGTCGGGCACGACTTCGAGCAGCGTGGCGAGGTCGGGGATGAGCACGGGGCGCTTCGACGTGTCCGCCCGGACCAGCGCGCCGCGCGCCCGGTAGCTCTCCGCCAGGGTCGCCGCGGTCAGCGCCGCCTCCGAGCGCAGCCGCTGGTCCAACTCTTGGTAGGAGGCACTGCGCCGGTCGACGTACAGCACGGCGGCGAACGCGGCCAGGGTGAGGGCCAAGGCGACCGAATACCATGCCGTCAGCCGCCCGCGCAGCGTCTGCATCTTACGCCTTCACGACGTAGCCCACGCCCCGCACCGTGTGGATCAGCTTCGGCTCACGCGCGTGGTCGATCTTGCGGCGCAATCGGGTGATCACCACATCCACGATATTCGTGCCGGGATCGAAGTGATAGTCCCAGGCGTATTCCGTGATCAGCGTCCGCGGCATCACGCGCCCCTGGTGGCGCATCAAGTACTCGAGCACCGCGTACTCCTTGGGCGTGAGCTCGATCAGCTTGCCGCCGCGCCGCACCTCGCGGCTCGCCGTGTCGAGCGTCAAGTCGGCGACCTTGAGCACGGGCGAGGCGATCGCCTTGGGGCGGCGCCCGAGCGCCTCCACGCGCGCGAGTAGCTCTTCCAAGGAGAACGGCTTCGTGACGTAGTCATCGGCGCCCATCTTGAGCGCCTGCACCTTGAAGTCGACCGCGTCCTGCGCCGTGAGGACCAGCACCGCGATTCCGCTGCCGCGGTCGCGCAGCGTGCGCAGCACGTCGAGCCCCGAGAGAGCCGGCAGGCGCAGGTCCAGCACCATGAGATCATAGTGCCCGCCCGTCGAGAGCCGCAGCCCCTCGGCGCCGTCGCCCACCAGGTCCGCATGGAAGCCGGCCTCGGTGAGCCCCCGCTGCACGTACTGTCCGACCGTCTTGTCGTCTTCGACGACGAGGATCTTCATCCCGTGGGGAGATAGACCTTGAAGTTCGATCCGACGCCGATCTGCGACTCGACATCGATGCGCCCCCGGTGCTCGGCGATAATGCCGTAGCAAATCGACAGCCCGAGGCCGGTGCCGCGGCCCTGCGGTTTTGTGGTGAAGAACGGCTCGAAGATCTTGGGCAGGTCCTCACGCTTGATCCCGACCCCCGTGTCGATGAACTCGAGCAAGATCTCATCCTGGCGATCGGGGTTGATGCAGCTTCGCACGGTGAGCCGGCCGCGCGAGTCCATGGCATCCATCCCGTTCAGCATCAGCGCCATGAAGCTCTGGATCAGCCGCTCCTGGTCGGCCAGCACGGGCGGCAGGCCGGTCGCCAACTCGCGGACGACGGTGAGCCGCTTGAAGCGGGCGTGATGTTTGAGCAGGAACAGCGTCCGCTCCACCACCCCGTTCACGTCCACCGGCTTCTTTTCGCCCGTCTTGGGGCGCGAGAAGTCGAGCAAGCTCTCTACGATGCGGCGGCAGCGCTGCACCTCGGTGTCGATGATCTTGAGGTATTCGTCGTGTCCCTGGCGGTCGGGCGGCGGGAAATCCTCGTTGCGGAGCGCGAGCGCCTCGCAGCAGGCCAGGATCGTCGCGAGCGGGTTGTTGATCTCGTGCATGACACCAGCCGCGAGCTGCCCAATGGCGGCGAGTTTCTCGGTCTCCGCCAGGCGTTGCTGCGCCTCGTGCCACTCGGTGATATCCTCGCCGATCGTGATCACGTGCGAGATGTCGCTCGCGTTCTGTCGCATCGGAATCTTGGTGATGCGGTAGTGCCGCGTCTCGCCGCTCGCCCCGGATTCCATCTCCATCTGTTGGATCTCGCCGGTGTCGAACACGCGATCGAACTCACGCTTCAACAGATCGCGCGGCTGGCGATCGAGCACCTCGAAGATCTCGCGTCCCATCGCCTCGTCCCGCGCGATACCCTGGGTCCCGGTCTCGCGCTTGCGGTTCCACGCCCGGATACAGTAGCTGCGGTCGATTACATACAGCCCGACGGGGAGAGAGTCGATGATCTGGGCGGCGAACGTCCGCTGCACCTCCATCTCGTGCGTGCGCAGCGCCACCTCGGAGGCGAGATCCTGGGACAGCTCGGTCGCGGCGAGTACGGGGGCGAGGATGCGACCCACGACGACCACCACGTCGTGGGCGATTGCTTCGTAGCGGCCGGTGGGGATGACGACCTCGAGGGCGCCGAGCGCCTCGTCGTCATGGACCAAGGGCAGCCGCAGCACCGACCCGCCGGGCACCTCCTCGCGCTGCGGCCCTTGGCGCGCCCACTCGGCGACCGGCCGCGAGTAGCCTGGCAGCTCCGCCTCGTCCCCGGACGTGGTGACAGCGGTGAAGCGCGTGCCATCGGGCGTACGCAGCCACAGTCGGCAGCGGCGCAGCGCGAGACCGCGGGACAGCGCGTTGACCACCCCCTGCAAGGCCTCTCCCGACACCAGGCCCGCCTGCAGCACCGACGCCACTTCGGCGATGACCCGGATACCAGGATGTTCGGTGTCGAGGGACGGAGCGACCATCGGTCGCAAAGCTAGGGATGCCGGTCCCGACGCGCCAGCGGCAGCTCGAAGCGCAGCCCCAGGAACGGCCGCACCTGCGTGATGGTGCCGAAGAACACCGTGGGACCGATCAAGAGTCCGCCGCGCGTGCCCTCGGGGTCGCCGAACCGCAGCGCGGGCAGCAGCGACACCGCGCCCCACGGCGACCCCACCGGAAGCGGCGAGTTGGCGCCGACATAGCCCGTCGCCTCGACGGTCAGGTCGAGCCCGAGTCGGCTGGTACTCGAGTCCGAGCCGAGCTCGGCGACAACCGTCATCGGCGTGCGGGCGGCGAGCGTGGTCCCGAACAGGAAGCCGCGCGCGCCGCCGATGATCGCGCCTTGGTCGATGAACTCGCCCACGCGCCCGCTGAGCGAGAGCATGGCGATCGGGCCCGCGTGCACGGCGCGGCCGTAGCCCACATCCAGTGCTTGGATCTGCCAGCCGCCGCCGGCCGTAAACGCGAGCCCGACCGTCAACGCACTGCCCTGACCCGCGAGTGGCGTAGACAAAGCCGCCAGGGCTGTCAACATTGTGAGCATGGACCGACGCACGTTTGTTCTCCTCGCTGGTGCCGCCGCCACCTCGGTGCGCCCCCCCACCGGCGCCAGCACGCGCGGCGGCGTGCGAGCCCTCGGCCGGCTGCGCTTCGAACTGGACGAGCGCCGCCGCTGGTCGTTGTGGTACTACGGCGAGGGCGCTCCCGTTCCGCTGGTGCGCGACGCGGAGATCGTCGCCTGGGTGGGGGAGCGAGCGCTCACCCTCGTCGAGCTGGAAGATAGCAGCGTCGGCAGCCGCCGGCCCCCGGGCGGCGACGCGGTCGTGGTGCGGGGTCGAGCGAACGGCGTGTGGGTCGAGGCCGAGTTTCTCGCGGCGGGCGGGCTCGACGCCCCGCAGGCGGCCGTCACGGTGACGGTGTTTCCGGACCGCTACCTCCCGAGCGTGCGCGGCGTGCGCTTCTTCCAACTGCCCGAGAGTGGAACGCTCGCCGGCACCGGCCCGCTCGTGGCGCTCGTGAACGGGTACGCTTCCCTCGACCCCTGTCGCGTGGTCACGATCGGGGCGGCGGAGGGGGTGGGTCTGGCGAGTTACGGCACGTTGGGGCTCACCCGGGGGGCGCGAGGGCTGGGGCTCGCCTTCGACGGTGGCGAGCCAGGCGAGGCCTGCGTCAAGCTCACCAAGGACGGGCTCGAGGCCGTGAGCGACTGGCTGCCGACGCGGCCGCTCCGGCCCGACGGTGACGCCTCACGCTTGCGGCTCGCCTTCATGCCGCAGGGCGACGGCCTCACCGCGCTGCGGGCCCTGTTCGTGCCCTCCTCGCCCGTCGACCAGGACCGCCTCGCGCGGGCGGTGGCACCCGCCGGTTGGTGCTCGCGCCACGAGCTGGGCGACGCCGTGAGCGAGGCCGACGTCGTCGCGAACACCGAGCTGTGCGCCGCGAGCTTCGACCGGCGTTTCTTCCGTTACATCGAGCTGGACGACGGCTACCAGCGAGCCGCCGGCGTCTGGGACACGAACGCTAAGTTCCCTCACGGCCACGCCTGGCTGACCGACCAGATCCACGCCAAGGGGTTCAAGGCGGGACTGTGGCTCGCCCCCTTCGCCGTCTCTGACGCTTCGGCGATTCCCACCGCGCACCCCGAGTGGCTGCTCACGGACGCGACTGGGCCCGTCGCGTGTGCCACGCGCGCGGCGTGGGGCGGCACGATCTACGCACTCGACGGCGCCCATCCCAAAGTGCAGCAGTGGCTGTTCGACCTGGCCCGCCGCGTGGTGCGCGACTGGGGTTACGACCACGTGAGGATCGACGCCCTGCGCTGGGCCACCCTCGGGACGGGTCATTACGGCGGCCTGACGCACGCCGAAGCGTACCGCGCGGGGATCGGCGCCCTCCGCGACGGGCTCGGCACCGAGGCGTTCCTCACCGCGAGCGCCGCTCCGCTACAGCACACCGTGGGACTCGTGAACGGGATGCGGATCGGGCCCGATGTCGAGGCGAGCTGGGGCGGCCTCCAGCCGGCGGCGCGCACGGCCGGGCTGCGGAGCTTCTACCAGCGCTCGGCCTGGCTCTCAGACCCCGACTGCCTGGTCGTGCGCCCACCCTTGAGCCTGGGCGAAGCGCAGGCTTGGGCCTCCCTGGTCGCGCTCTCGGGGGGACTCACACTGTTTTCGGACCACCTCCCAAAACTCGCGCCCGACCGCCTGGCGATCCTGCCTCGCACCCTGCCCGCGGCCCCCGTCGCGGGGCGCCCGATCGACGCCGCCCGGGTTGATCGCGCCGTCGCGCCGGCACTCGTCTCCGGCAGCGCTGCCATCCCGATCAGCAGCCCCTGGCGCTTCCGCACGGGCGACGACCCCGCCTACGGGACGCGCGAGTACGACGAAGCCGCCTGGGAGACGATCGCGGTGCCGAAATTGTGGGGCGAAGCGGGGCATCCCGACTATGCCGGTGTGGCGTGGTACCGAACGCGGTTCGTGCTCCCGAACCAAGGGCCGAACGGCCCAGGCGGCGTGTACATCGAGCTCGGCAAGATCGCGGACGCCGACGAGACGTTCGTGAACGGCGTGAAGATCGGTCATACGGGCGACGTTTCCCCGAGCCCGCGGGGCGAGCGTCAGGCCTACCGCCGCTACCCGCTCGCGTCCGGATCGTTGAACTGGGGCGGCGAGAATGTCCTCGCCGTGCGGGTGTGGGGCAGTGCTCCGGGGGCGGGCGGTGTCTGGAACGTCGAGCGCGACGGGCCGCCGCGCACCTGGGTCGTCGAGGGAGCGCCTCGCTGGTGGACCGTCGTCGTGGTGAATTGGGAGGACGAGCCGCAGGCGGTATCGCTCCCGCTGGCCGCGCTCGGCATCAGCGGCACCAAGTTCACCGCCTATGACGTGTGGCGCGACATGGCGCTGGCCGATTTCGAGGACACGCTGACCGCGACGCTCGAGCCGCGCAGCGCGCGCACCCTCGGGCTACGCGCCGTCGCCGCGCGGCCGCAGGTGATCGGCACGACGCGGCACGTGGTCCAGGGTGCGATCGATGTCACCGACGAGGCCTGGGACGCGGCCACGCGCACATTGAGCGCGAAGTCCATCAACCTCGACAGCCGAGCCTATGCCGTCACGCTCGCCGTGCCGAAAGGCCTGCGGCCGGCGCGCTGCCAGGCGAACGTTCCCTGCAGCATGCGCCGCCTCGAGGCCGGGCAGGTGGTGCTGGCGTGGCCGGCGGGTGGCGATGGCCGGGACATCGCCTGGGAGCTCACGTTCAGGCCCGCCGCCCGGCCGGGCCGGCGCTGAGCGGGCGATCAGGCCGGGGCGCGCTCGGTGGCCACGCGGTTCCCGCCGCGGCGCCGAGCTCAAGCGCGCGCGTGACGTGGCGCTGCGCCACGAAGTACAGCACCACCAGTGGAACGACGGCTGCCGTCGCAACCGCCATCTGATACGGCCAATTCAGGTCGTAGGCCCCGTGTAAGCTTGCGATCCCGACCTCCAACACGCGCATGTCCGACGAGCGCGTGGCGACCAGGGGCCAGAGGAAGCTGCGCCACTGGGCCGCGAGGGCCAGCACGGCGAAGGTCACGAGGGCGGGCCGCGATTGGGGCAGGACGATCCGCCGGAAGATCGTCCACTCACCCGCGCCCTCCAGTCGAGCCGCGTCCTCCAAGTCGCGCGGGAGCGTCAGGAAGAACTGGCGCAGCAAGAAAATCCCTGCGACCGACACGAGCTCGCTCGAGACCAACCCCGGATACGTATCCACCCAGCCGAGCGCATTGATCAGCAGAAATCGCGGGACGAGTAGCACCCCCGCCGGCAGCATGAGGACCGAGAGGTAGCCGAGAAACAGGCGATCGCGCCCCGCGAACCGCAGGCGGGCGAACGCGTAGGCGGCCGTCGTGCTGGTGAACACCTGCCCCGCGACGACCGCGCCTGAGAAGATCAGGCTGTTGAGGACCAAGCGGCCGAACGGCAACGCCGCGAGCGCTGCGGCGAAGGTCTCTGGGTGCAGGTGGGACGGCCCGACAAACGGCGTGTGGTCGAGCGAATCCTCCGCCCCCGTGAGCGCAGTGGTCAGCATATAGAGGAAGGGCGCGACCATGATGAGCCCGAGCAGCCAGCCGAGGCCTCCGCCGACCAGACCGCCCCAGCGCCCTGGCACACTCGCCCGGCTACGCATACTCGGCCCCCCGCGCCAGCAGCCGAAACTGCGCCCAAGTCGCCCCGAAGAGCAGCGCAAACAGCACCAGCCCGAGCACGCTCGCGTCGCCGAACTCAAGCTGCTCCCAGCCGCGGTGGACCAGCCGGGACACCACCACGTCGGTCGCGCCGAGCGGCCCGCCACCCGTGAGCACCATCACCAGGGCGAACATCTGGCAGGCGCCGATAATCCCGGTCACGAGCACGAAGACCGTCACCGGGCGGAGGAGCGGGAGTGTCACGCGCCAGAACCCCTGCCACGCGTTTGCGCCATCCACCCGGGCCGCGTCCAGGTACGCGCGCGGGATAGCCGCCAGCCCCGCGAGGAACACCGTCATCTGGGCGCCGAACGTGGCCCAGGCGGACACGATCATCAGGGCGACGAGCGCGATACGCGGGTCGCCGAGCCAGTCCACCGGTCCGAGTCCGGCGCGCGCCAGCGCATGGTTGATCACGCCCAGCGTGGGATGGTACATCCACCGCCATACCAGCGCGATCGCGACCACCGACACGACGCACGGCAAGAAGAACAGCGTGCGGACCAGCGCGACACCGCGCGAGCGCCGTGCGAGTAACAGCGCGACGCCGAGGGCGCCGGCCGTCGAGATCGGCACGTACAGGGCGTACACCAGCGTGTGACCGAGCGCCGTCCACACCGCCGGGTCGCGGAGGGCGCGCTCGTAGTTCGCGAGCCCGACGAACGGCTGGGCCGACTCGACGGGGCTCGCACGGTGCAGCGAGAGATACAGCGCGAAGATGAGCGGCCCGAGCGAGAACGCGATGAGGTGCAGCGCCGATGGCGCGAGGAAGCCCCACGCGGCGAGCGTCTCGCGCCGCTGGCGTGGCGCCGCGGCGACGCTCCACGCAGCGAGCCACACACCGAGCACGCCGAGCGCCGCCGACCCGAGGGTGACCGCGAGCCACGGTTCGGTCCCCGCCTCAATCGGGCGGGCTCGCACCTCGACCCAACGCCCCGGCCCGAGTCGTACGGCTGCTATCGCCTGGCGGAGACCGCCGACGTCGGTTCGCGAGACCGTATCGTCGCTCGAGTCCCCGGGCACCAGCTCAGCGCCGCGCGCGATCGGTGCGAGGATCCCAGGAGCGCTGCGGGCATCCGGGATGCGCGCCGTGGCCTCCAGCATCAAGCGCCGGGTATCGGACAGCCAGCGGTCGGTCGCTCCGCGGGCGGCGACCTGCACGTCCGCGAACGCTGCCACGCCGAACAGCGCGGCGGCCGCGCTCGCGCGTGCGAGCGCCGGGCGCCAGGCGTCACGCGACCTGCCGATCGCGCGCACCCCCTGGGTGCCCGCGACGAGGAAGAGGAGCAGGGCCGCGAGCGACCAGGGGCCGAGCGGCCAGCCGCGCGGGTAGGGCCGGGCCGCGACGCCGCCCACCACCTCCCAGCCCGCGCGATCGGTGAGCGGTGCAAGCGTCGCGTCCCCCGTCCAGCGCACCGCTCGGTCGCGGCGCAGCCGCTCGAGCACAGCGGGCGGCAGCGGCGGCGCGGTTGCATGCACGAGCGGTGCCGTGCGATTGTAGATCTCGAAGCTCGATCCCATCTCGGGCAGCCCTTCCAGTGCCCGTGCCCGGATGAGCAGCTGCAGCAGGTCGTATCCGCTCCCGCCTCCGCCCCTGGGGCCGCTGCGCGCGGCCGGCGTGACGAGCGCCAAGTACGCGGCGGCCGCCGTCGCATCCCGCTCCGCCAGCACTCGTTGATAGCGAGCGCGGGCGCCCCGCACGGCAATGGGCGGAAGCACGGCGCCCACCGCCAGGGCCACGAACGCCACCGCGCGCCAGCGTGCCAATCGGGTCATTTCGTCGCTCCCAGCAGACCGTCGAGCTCGCGCGCCACGTCGCCCGCCGCGCGGGCGGGGTCGGCGTCAGCGACGACGATGCGCTGCAACAGCCCGGCCAGTCGCGCCTCCACCTCCGGCCACTGCGCGATCCGCGCCTCCCACGGTGCCCGGCCGTGCGCCGCCGCGCGCAGGAACGCGGCATCCCAGCCGAGCGTGTCGGTGGCCGCGAGCGCCTGCGCCGCCGCCAGCACGGCCGGCAACTCGAGCCCCGCTTCCGCTCGCGTCGCCTCGCTCGTCGAGTCGCTCAGATCGGCGGCAAGCTCGACGGCCAGCTTGCGCCGCCCGAGCGTAGCCGGCACTGCGTACCCCGAGGCGTAGAGCACCGTCGCCGCCGGCACGCCCGCGCGGTGGGGGATCGTCACGAACCCGACTCGCAGCGCGCCGCGCGCGACCGCGGCCCGGAGCTCGGGGACCGCCCAATGATCGGTGACGAGCAGTGCGATGCGGCCGCGCGCGAACAACCGCGCGGTGCCGCCCGGCGCATCCCGCGGGTCGGCGATCGGGGGCGCGATGCGGGCAACGGTGAGCCAGTCTCGATACCAGCGTAGCGCGGCCACCGTGGCCGGCGAATCGAGGCACCCAGACGCCCGTCGGCCGTCGGCGCACAGGACGTCGCCGCCCCCTGCCCAGATCCACGCGAGCCACACCGACGGTCGCCAATCGAACCCGCTCCCCCACTGGTCGATGGCACCATCCCCGCGGGTGTCGCGGGTGAGCGCTCGAGCGACGCGGAGAAAATCGTCCCATGTCCAATCGTCCGTGGGATACGGGATCCCGGCGCGGTCGAACAGGGTCTTGTTGTAGGCGAGCGCCAGGGGCGTGTAGCCCTTGGGGAGCGCATGGAGTGCGTCGCCCCGGCGGAACATCGCGAGCACGGTTGGGTCGTAGCGCGCGACGTCGACGCCGACGCGCTCGACATAGGGCGCGAGGTCCAAGGCGGCACGCCGATCGAGCAGCGCCGGCACATCCCCATCCTCGAGCAGAAACACGTCGGGGGGCTCGCCGCTCGCGAGCGACGTACGCAGGGCGCGACGGTACTCGGCCCGGGAGGGAGCGACGTCGCGCACGACCTCCAGCCCCGGATGGCGAGCGACGTAGGGTGCGACCAAGCGCTGCTCGACTGCGGCGGCGGCGCGATCGGCCTCGGCCCCGGAGGCGGCACCGTCCGCGAGCGTCATCGGCAGGCCGCGTGCCGTCGTGCCGTGGCCGCAGCTCGAAACGGCGACGCACCAGAGCAAGACGCGCTTCACGTCAGTCGCGCCCCCGCGGCGTCGAACAGGTGCAGGTGATGGCGGTCGAGCTTCACGCCGATGCGGTCGCCGGACCGCAGGTCCGCGAACCCCGCTACGCGCGCCACGAGCGGCTGACCGCCAGCATCCAGGTACACGAGCGTCTCCGCTCCGAGCGGCTCGACCACGCGCACGTCGGCGACGCCCGTCCCTTGGTCGGGCGCACACAGCCCGACGTGTTCCGGCCGCACGCCGAGATGGATCTCTCCCTCGTAGTCCTCGAGCGGCACCGCGAGCGACCACGCGCCGCAGTCGACCACCGCGCCCCCGCCCCGCGCGCCCCGCCCGCGGCCCTTGAGGATGTTCATGCCCGGGTTGCCCAGGAACCGGGCGACGAACACGTCGGCGGGCCGCCCGTACACCTCGGCGGGGGTGCCGAGCTGGCGCAGACGCCCCCCCTCGAGCACGGCAATGCGGTGACCGAGGGCCATGGCGTCCGTCTGGTCGTGGGTGACGTAGACGACCGTGGTCTGGAGGGCGCGGTGCAGCGATAGCAGCTCAGCGCGCAACTCGTTCTGGAGCGTGGGGTCCAGGTTCGAGAGCGGCTCGTCCAACAAGAAGACGCGCGGCTCGCGCACAATGGCGCGGCCGAGCGCCACGCGTTGCCGCTCGCCGCCCGACAGCTCGCCCGGCAGGCGATCCAGGGCCGCCGCGAGGCCGAGTCGCGTCGCGGCTGCTCCCACCCGACGCGCGATCTCCGGCGCCGCGACGCCGCGGACCGCGAGGCCGAACCCGATGTTGCCGCGCACCGTGAGATGCGGGTATAGCGCGTGGGTTTGGAACACCATCGCGACGTCGCGCGCGCCGGGCGGGACGTGCGTGACGTCGCGCTCCCCGATCAGGATCTCGCCTGCGCTCGGCTCCTCGAGTCCCGCGATGCAGCGCAACAGCGTCGTCTTCCCGCACGCCGACGGCCCGAGCAGGACGAAGAACTCGCCGTCGCCGATCTCGAGCGACAGCTCCTCGAGCACCGGCCGCGTACCGGACTGGTACGTTTTAGTGAGGCGGCGCAGCGTGACGGACGCCATGCCCCTCCCCTCAGCAGTCCTTCGGGAGCGAGGCCCCGGGCAGCTCCTGGGTGAACGCGCGGCTCAGGATGCCGGCCAGCCGCGCCCGCTCGCCGCGACACGCGAGGGTGACGTGAACGAGCCCCAGGAGCCCGGACGCGCGCATGCGAGCCAGGTTCAATGCCGGGTCGGCAGCTTGAACTCAACCGGGACCTGGAAGCGCACGCGCACGGTCCGTCCGGCGATCCGGCCCGGCGTGAAGTGCGTCTTCTCTACATAGGCCTTCGCCGCGTCGTTGAAGCGGGGGTCGCTGCTCGCGATCACGCGCATCGACGCCGCCTCGACGCTCCCCGCCCCGTCGATGACCGCCTCCACGACGACCCGTCCCGTGACCCGCGACAGGAGCAGCGGCGCGGGGTAGGCGAGCATGGGGCTCGAGATCAGGCGGGGTCGCTCCTGGACATCTTCCACGCCGTACACGTCGCCCGCCACGTGGATCGTCACCGGCGGCCGGGCGGCGCTGGAAAACTCGACCGGCAGGTCGACCAACACCTGCACGACGCGCCCGCGCACCCGCGCCGGGCGAAACAGGGTCTTGAGCGCCAGCGCCTCGCCGGCCCGACCCAGCGCCGAATCATCGGTCTGGACGACTTGCGCCGTCGCCGGCTCCGGGTTCCCCGCGGTGTCGATCACGAGCCGGACCACGACCACGCCGTCGACGCCCGCCAGGTGCGGGTCGTCGGGGTAGCGCAGCGGCGGGGCGAGCACGATCTCGGGCCGCTCGTCCACTTCACTCAGGGCATACACGCGCTCGGGCGAAGGCGGCGGCGGCACGAACGGTAGCGACCCGCACGCCGCCGCCCCCAGCACCACAGCGGCCAGCGGCGCGCGGCGGGTGTGCGTCACAGCGCGCCAATCTGCCGTAACAGCTCGGCGTCGTCCCGGCGCGCTCCGAGTTCCGCTTCCACGTGGCGCCAACGCAGGATGCCCTGCTTGTCGATCAGGAAATAGGCGCGCTTCGAAAAGAAGCGATCTGGCAAGAGGGTGCCGTAGGCGCGGCTCACGTCCCGCTTGAAATCGCTTAGCAGGTCCTGCCGCATGGCGTACTTCGTCTTGTATTCGTTGAGCGTCGGGACCGAGTCCACGCTGATCGGGAGCACCACCGTCTCCGCGCTTTCGAAGTGCGCGTAGTCCTCGCTGAAGGCGCAGTTCTCGGCGGTACAGGTGCTCGTGAAGGCGAGCGGGAAGAACGCGAGCAGGACGTGCCGCTTGCCCCGGAAGGAGGCGAGCGCGACCTCGACCCCAGCCGTGGACGGCAGGGTGAACTCGGGGGCGGGCGCGCCGACCGCCGGGTCGGCGATCGCTGCAGACAGGGTCACGGCAGCAGGCTCCTCGGGGGACGTCGGGACGCGGGAACGGCGCGGCGCCCCAGGCTGTTATCGCAGTACAATGTCATCGGGTGCGACCGAGCGGGCAACCCACAAGCGCCGCGGTTTGAAATCGGCGCGAGGGCCGTGCATCTTACCGGCCGCCCGCCACGCTGCGGTGAGCGGCGTGGTTACGCAAGCCACGCGTTTGCACGCACGAACCACCGGTCAGACCGCGAAGGAGCGGACCATGGCGCATACCCTGCCGTCGCTGCCGTACGACTTCGGGGCGCTCGAGCCCTACATCGACGCCCAGACAATGCAGCTCCATCATGGGAAGCATCATCAGGCCTACATCAACAACCTGAACGCCGCGCTCGACAAACACCCCGAGCTCCATCAGAAGACCGTGGAAGAGCTGCTGCGGGGCATCAACGGCGTGCCCGAGGACATCCGGACGACCGTCCGCAACAACGGGGGCGGCCACCACAACCACTCGCTGTTCTGGACCATCATGGCTCCCGCCAAGGCGGGCGGGGGTGGCGAGCCGAGCGGCGCCTTGGCCGACGCGATCAAGAAGACGTTCGGCGACTTCGCGAAGCTCAAAGAGCAGGTGTCGAGCGCGGGCGCGACACGGTTTGGAAGTGGCTGGGCATGGCTCGCCGCGGCCGGGGGCAAGCTCGAGGTGTTCAACACGGCCAATCAGGACAGCCCCCTCATGGACGGCAAGGTCCCGGTGCTCGGGCTCGACGTCTGGGAGCACGCCTACTACTTGAAGTACCAGAACCGGCGGCCCGACTACATCGCGGCGTGGTGGAATGTCGTGAATTGGCCCGAGGTGGCGAAGCGCTACGAAGCCGCCCGCAAGTAAGCGCGGCAGGCGAAGGACCCCCTCGCGGTGCGGGCGACGAGGGTCGGGCCGTGCGCGGCGCGACCCTCGTCGCCTAGAGATGGACGTTTAGGATGGGGAGGATCTTGAACGGGGCGCGGTTGTTCTTCGCGCGGTTCAGAATGCCGATCTGCACGCCGTTCAGCTGGTCAGCCGAGTTGTACAGACCGATCGCGAGCCCGCGGTGCAGGCCCCGGACCCGGTTGTAGGCACTCAAAGACAATCCGTCCATATCACGCGTTGTCACGGTCAGGCCCGCGAGGCTCAGTCCCGCGAGGCGCGTGGCCGCGACCCGGTAGCCGGCGACCGAGACGCCGGCGATCGTGCGCCCGCTCACCACCGCGAGACCCCCGAACGCGACGCCGTGGATGTTCCCCGCTGCGACCGTGGCGAGCCCGCTCAGTCCGAGCCCGTCGATCCCCTGCTCCGCCACCACGGCCAGGGCGCTGATTCCCACCCCGGTGAGCCGGCCTTGCGACACCGCGCCCAGTCCACCGACGACGAGGCCACGCAGGTCCCCTTCGGCCACCGCGCCCAACCCAGCGACCGTGAGACCCGAGAGGTCCCGCTGCGTCACCGCACCGAGCCCAGCGATCACCAGACCGCGCACCTCGCCTTGGGCCACGACGCCGAGCCCGGCCAGCGCGATGCCACGGATGCCGCCCTCGGCCACCACGCCCAAGCCACCGACACTGACGCCCTCGATCGCTCCTTGCGACACGACCCCGAGGCCGCCCACGCTCAGCCAGCGCACGTGACGCTCCGCCACCACGCCGGCGAGGCCGACTTGCGCCCCGTTCAGCTCGGCCGCGCCAGGGCCCACGATCCCGAGGGCGAGCCCGTTCACGCTGCCCGTCAGCGGCTCGCGCGGCTTCCAGACCGTGATGTTCACCCCGTTCACGCGCTCCAACCCCGCGTCCTCGACGTTCACGCGTATGCCGTTTACGCGCGGCGCGTTGCCGAGGCTGACGCCCCAATCGTTGATGGTGAGCCCGACATGGAAGTGGCCGGGAGGCGGGGGAGGCGTCGTGTCGCGGGTGGCGCTCGTGTCTTGCCCGAGCAGCGGGCGGAGGGGTGCGAGGGGGCCGAGGGGACAGGTGGCGACGAGCGCGATACTGGCGCGGAGCCAACGGAGCCCGACGGTCATGGCGGTCCTGTCCGATGGGGGAACAAGCGCTGCCTACGGGCGCCCGCGCGCGGGCGTTTCACTCGTCGAGCGGTTCGGTGAACACGTCGGCCGTGCCGTCGGCGCCATAGCGCACTGTCACCCGCCACGGCCGGCAGCAGACTTGGCAGTCTTCGACATACTGCTGCTCTGGCCCGCTTCCGGGGTCGAGGCTGAGCTCGTTGGTCTCGCCACAGTGGGGACAGACGACGAGCACCTCGCTCTCGGCGGTGCCGTCCTCGAGCGGCACCTCCTCCTCGTCGAGCGGATCCCAGTCTGCAGGCGCGCCAATCACCGCGAGCCGTACACGGCCGTCGCGCCGCTCTTCTCGAAGGTGAAGATCCGGTATTGCGTCGGCGTCTCCGACTCCATCCCTGGCGACCCCGCGGGCATGCCCGGCACGGCCACGCCCGCCAAGTTGGGCCGCTCTTTGAGGAGGCGCTGGATCACGTCGGCGGGCACGTGTCCTTCTACCACGTAGCCGTCCGCCACCGCCGTGTGGCACGACGTGAGTTTTTGCGGGACCCCGTAGTGTGCCTTCACGCCCGCGAGATCGGACGTGTCGTGCGCGGTCACGTGGAATCCGGCAGCCCGCAGGTGCTCGATCCATTTCTTGCAGCAGTCACAGCTTGGCCGCTTGTAGACGACGATGTCGGGCGCCGCGGCCGGTGTGGCCCGGGCAAGGCTTCCGATAGCCGCGATCACGCCGGCGAACGCAAGCGCTATCACGCTCCTGGGACTGATCATTCCGCTACCTCCATAGGGTCAGACAACATCTCCAATATCACCTGATGGTTCGCTCCGTTCGAGGTCACGAGGCTCGCAGCATAGATCGAGCGTTCCCCCTCCAGGCTCGTGGCGCGGCCTCCTGCCTCCTCCACGATCACCTGCAGCGCGGCGATGTCCCAGGGATGCATGGCGGGATCGATGGCGATCTCGCCTGCCCCTTCCGCCACGAGCATGTGTTGGTAGAAGTCCCCGAAGCCGCGCGTATGTGCAACCCGGGCAATCAGCCGCGCGAGGCCGCGCGGGGGACCGCCCTCTTTGAAGCCGAGATTGCCGTGCAGCAGGAGCGCCTCGTCGAGTTCGCGCACGCCCGATACCTGCAGTCGCTGGCCATCGCGGAACGCCCCGCCGCCGCGCGCCGCGTGCCAGCGTGTGCCGAGCGCTGGCGCGCTCACCATTCCGGTCACGACCGTGCCGTCCGCCTCGATCGCGAGCAAGGTCGCAAACACGGGAATCCCTCGTACGAAGTTCCGCGTGCCGTCGATCGGATCGATGATGAGCCGGGTCGCGGTCGAGCCCGCCGTCGCGCCCTGTTCTTCGCCCAAGAGCCCGAGTGTGGGGTGACGCTCGCGCACGAGCGCGCGCGCCATCGCCTCGATCGCCTGGTCCGCCTCGGTGACCGGGCTGCCGTCGGGCTTGGCGTCGACCTGCAACCGCCTCGCGCGGAAGAACTTCCGGGCGAGCTCGTCGACGCGATCGGCGATCTCGGCGAGGAACGGGAGCCAGTCGGTCGGACCGGGCGCCGAGCGTGCGGTCACTGGCACGCCGCCACGCCTCCGGGCGCACTGGCGATCCCCGGTGCGGTCGGGTTCACGACGGCGACGAACACCGCGTCGGTCCCAATCACGCGCCCCGCCTTAGGCAGGACCCTGATGGGGCAGGTCCGTGGTGATCGCGTGTCCACGCGACTCGGCGCTATGCGGGCTTCGATGCTCGGTACCGCCTCGCGGCCGCCCGATGCGGCGCCCGCGATCTGCTCAGTCCTCGTCCTGCCGTTGGGCCGCTTTCAGCTCCTGCGCCAGCGGGTGTGTCCGAAACAGGAGGACGAACGCCACCACCGCGCCGATGAGGTTCCCACCGAGGATGCGCACCCAGGCGAGCTCGCCGAGGCCCAAGTGCGACAGCAGCACGGTCAGCATGGCGAAGCCGAATTCCACGATGAAGAACCCGAAAGCCACGGCCACCGTGAGGCTCGGCTCCCGGGTGGCTCCATGAATGGCCCACACGATAACCACGGCATACACCACGTTGAACACGTAGTGCAGGACGGTGAACAGCGCGACGCCGCCAAGGACGGTGAAGGTCCGGAACGGCTCACCCACGATCGCATCGACCGCCGCCAACCAAATCCAGATCGTCGTCGCGACGATCAGCCCGAGTCGCACCCCTTCGCGCAGCGCCTCATGACTCCGTGCCACCGCTCGCTCCCTTTCGCAGCCCCACGCCAGAGCCAGGGGTCGCATGCATGATCGCCCTCTACCACCTCAGCTAACCTAGCCCGGCTGCCGGAGGTTCCGCTCAAGCAAGCCTCGTCCAAATGTTGATCTCCGACGTGAGCGTCCGATGGACCGGACACTTGTCGGCGATCTCGAGGAGTTTGCTGCGCTGCTCCTCCGTCAACTCGTCGGCGACCGCGATCTCCCGCTCGATCCGATCGAGCAGGCCCTGCTTGGTCTCACACTCGGCGCAGTCGTCGGCGTGGATCCTCGAGTACCGGAGGCGAACCGTTATGCCGGTAAGCGACCACCCTTTCCTTCGCGCGTACAGCGCGATCGTCATCGACGTTCAGGCGCCGAGCGCCGCTAACAGCAACGCGTACGGGTCGGGCCCCCGGTCCGTCCCCCCGGCCGACACCGGCTCGTCGGCGATCAGCCGGTGACGCCCGACCGTGATCTCCTGCGCGAACCCCTGCGCGCTCCCGCGCACCGTGACTACGCCTTGTTCGGTTCGGTCAACCACGGGGCCACCTCCTGTCGTGAATGAGCGGTCGTCCTACCGGGCAGGACGCCGACCGCGCGGGCGTCGCTGCGCGCTCGAAAACGATGACGGGCTACGGCCGCTGCATCGACTCTCTCCCCGACCAAGGCAGGGCTGTGGCCTGGACGAAAGATCATCCCGATACCGCAGTGATCTCGGCGTGAGATACCGTCGAGCTCGGCCGCCGGGGTGCCACGCAAGTTTTCAACCCTGCTAGTCGCCCCCGTCTACACGCGAAGTCGGCGACGGATCTACGCCCCTCGACCACGGGAAACGCAGGTTGCCGCAGCCGTGTTCAGGGGAAACTCCGTGTCGTTGATGCCGGCGCGGGGCGGAATCCCTTGACCGCGGCTACCCCGAGCCAGATGAAGAGCGCCGCCACGACGCTTTGCGTGAGAGCAAAGGGCGGCTCAGTAGTCTGCGTCGGCGCAGCGACGAACAGAACCGGAATCCGTCTGAACAGCTGCACGACCAGGACGAAGACATTGAAGTACGTGGCGAGGACGACGCCGACCGCGTAGGTCGTACGCCACCTTCCGGCGAAGTGTTTGCCGTAGTGCGCGACGATCACGACCACCAGGACCACGAGCGATATGATCCCCACCGCGTGGGACGGCAGGAAGTGAACGAACGGAAAGCCGAATCCGGAGACGTTCGCCGCGACGGTGGTGACCAGAAAGACGGCAGCCCAGCGCTCGGGCCGCGTGCCAGCGACGAGGCCCCCTGCCACGACGAGGCCGGCGACGATGCCAACCAGACTCAACACCACGTGGATCAGAGTGTACGTCGTGATGCTGAGGCCGAAGATCATAGGGCTTCCTTCCGCGATGGAGCCGGGCGGACACGGTTCCTGCCTGACGCACCCTGTCGGAGGGCGGCGTGGGAGTGAAGGGGCCTAATGTACGGGTCGAGTTCAATGGGAGCCAGGATGGCCACGACGCAGGTCGGATCGAGGCGAAAGACGATGAGTTGAGTTGAACGGCTTGAACTCTTCTTGAACCGCCCGCTTCGGGCGCTCCAGGCGTACGACCCTATGGCCTTGGAGCCCACCCCAGCTCGAGCGCCGTAGGCGATTCACCCCTCCGGCAGGCGGTCAGTACGGATGAAGCTCTTTCACTCGCGCCTCTAGATCGGCCGGCTCGGTTTCCACCACCCGCCCGAACGGCGTGACATAGATTCGCACCGTGGGCGCGCCAGGGATCCGGGTTGGCCCGAACGCGAAGCGCCACACTCGCGGGTTTCCCGGTACCTGGGGCATGCCTTCCCAGAGAAACGTGGTGGATTGGGTCCCCATCTCTGGCGGGGGTGAGCCGAGCAGCGAGCCCACGGCCGAGTAGGCGCCGGCCCACGAGGCGCCTGCAAGCAGGGCGGCGCCGAAGGCGGCCATGACGGTCAGCCAGAAGAGACGAGCCATTTGTGGATTCCGGGTTTGGGAACGTTCGCGTAAGGAGTGGCGCCGCAGCCCCAGTTCTGCCCCCCGCGCAGTTCAGACGATGGAGCTGGTCGGGATCGAACCGACGACCTCTCGCTTGCAAAGCGAGCGCTCTCCCAACTGAGCTACAGCCCCTCAACCTGTATCTGCGCCAACCACACTCCGAAATGCTCACGGTTCAAACTCAGGGCACTTTTCTATAACGGCATGGAGAGTGCGGGGATCGCTCCTCTGGCCGTCCCGTTGCAAACCGGGTGCTCTCATTAGCTGAGCTACCGCCCGTCGCTTACAAGCTAGCAGGGAAACAACGTAACGTAGGAAATGGCTGCCGTCTCGCCGTCTCGTCAGCTAATCTACGGCGTGCAATGGAACTGCAGCGTCCTGGTCGGCGGCTTGCTCGCGGCGTGTCACGCCGGGCCTGCACCCCCAGCTCGCGAGACGACCCGGTTCCTCGCGCCGCCCGCCGCCGTACTGCTCGGCCGCTGGGAGTACGTACCGCCAGCGCGCCTCGCTGCCCCCTTGCCACCGACGCTCGGCATGGGGCTTCAGGTGATGCTGGAGCTCGACTCCGCCGCGGGCCGGACGGCGTACGGGCGGGTCGGTCGCTGGTTCTCGGGCGACGTGGGTATTCGTGGGTCGGCGTTCGGGCCGGTCACGGCCGAGTTGGGCGACGGCGGTCGGGTCACGATCACCATTCCGCCTGCGCGTACGGAGGTCGCGCCGATCACGGTCGTGGCGAGTCGACGGGGCGGCGACACGCTTGTCATCGACCACGCCCGACAGGGCAACGACGCGGGGCCCTTCGCGGCGGGCCCCGGCGTGATGTTCCTGCGAACCGCCGCTAGGGTGAGACCGTGATGGCGCGCGCTCCCGGCGCGAGCACGGCGAATGTGGCGTTTGCGACGTCCAGGACCGTTCCGGTATAGAAGCCGCTCTTTCCTTGGTCCGGCACGCCGAGCTGGACGAGCGTGCCGTTCGCGATTGGGCCCGTCACGATCACGCGCCACCGGTTGGAGGTCTGGCGCTGGGCAAACACTCGGTAGGGCGATCCCGCAGCGGCCGCGATTGTGTCGATGCGAGCGCTCGTGTCCGTACCCGCAACTTCGACCAGGATCGCTCGGTCGGCGGCACCGGCGCCCGCCAGGGCGACGCGGAACGCGCCCGCGGTCGGACCGGTCGGTACGTCCCTGCAGTGGCTGGCGGCCAGAGCGACCACCAGCACGAGCCCCGCGCGGAGCTTCATGGTTTCAGCCCCTGCTTACGCATCCGCAGCAGCGCCGGGGTAGCGGCAACATTCCCGGTGCGCTCGAGCCAGCGGAGGACATCCCCGAGGTCGAATGTCCCGTTCGCGTTACCCTGCACGTCCAGGTACCGGCGCGGGTCGTCGGTCGTCGCACCCGGTCCCTGGAACGCGAGAGCGAGGACCTGCGGCAGGGTGAGGACGGGCTCACTCACCCGTAGCGTGAAGGCGCGCCGCGCGGTGCTCGCCCCCGATGTGACGGTCGTCCGGAAGGTGTAACTACCGGTGTCGGTGGGCGCCCCGCTCAACAGCCCGGCACTGGTGAGCGTGAGGCCCGGGGGGGTAGCTCCAGAATCGACGACCCAGCCGACGCTTCCCGTGCCGCACGACACGCCCAGCGTGAGGCCGTATGCGTAGCCCCACTGCCCTCCGACGAGCTGTGCCGCGGTCGTGATGACGAGCGAGTCCGCGCGACCGAGGCCCAGCACGAGCCGCATAATCCCGTTCGCCACAACCTGGCTCACCGAGTCCACGCGGAGCCCGCTACACAGG
>WNFA01000222.1_pt1 | contig 67560 bp, 61 predicted proteins | sample 5400481 | NCBI WGS metagenome assembly WNFA01 (sample SAMN13153340, study PRJNA577476) | soil metagenome | isolation source: 120 cm saprolite under Douglas fir tree site 2 hole 1 replicate 2 | place: USA:California | collected 2015-04-18 | reverse complement strand
TACGAGAAGGACGGCTTCACGATCGTCGGCGTGCACAGCCCGGAGTTCTCCTGGGAGAAGCCGTACGAGAAGGTTGTGGAGGCCACGAAGAAGCTCGGGGTCCGTTACCCGGTCGTGCAGGACAACGACTTCACGATCTGGAAGCGATGGGGCGTGCGGGCCTGGCCGACGACCCTCCTGATGGATCGAAAGGGGATCGTCCGCTACCGGCACATCGGCGAGGGCGACTACGACGAGACCGAGGCCATGATCCGGCGGCTTCTCGCGGAGCGGGAGTAAGCGCCGAGGTGTGGGGATACGAGCGATTCCCCACCACCCGCACGGTCGACACCCACATCCTCCGGCTCGGGCGGAAGTTCGAAGCCGACGCCGACCGGCCCGCCTGGATCCTCACCCTCCACGGCCACGGTTACAAGTTCGCGGCGGTGTGAGATCCTCGTGGGCAGTGCGCGCCGCAGCACGGCCCGGGGCTGGGGCCCCGGCGTGCGAGGCGCGCCTATAGACGAAGGAGACGCCATGTTGATTCGACGCGCGCCGCGGTTCACCGCGAGCGAGATCACCGATCCGAAGCTCTACCTGAGCCGGCGCGAGCTGATTTCAGGGACCGTGGCCGCCCTCGTCCTGAGGCCAGGCCAGAGCGAAGGCGCGACTCCTCAGGGGCAGCCTCTCAGCGCGACCCGGAACGCCGCCTTCAGTCTGAACGAGCCAGCCACGAAGTTCGAGCACGCGACGACGTACAACAACTTCTACGAGTTCGGCGTCAACAAGGACGACCCCTCGCGCCTCGGCGGGACGCTGCGACCGCGGCCCTGGACGGTCCAGGTCGACGGGTTCGTGCACAAGCCGAAGACCTTCGACATCGACGAGCTGATCCGTCTGTTTCCGCTGGAGGAGCGCGTGTACTCGCTTCGCTGCGTGGAGGCGTGGTCGATGGTGATCCCGTGGATCGGGTTCCCGCTCGCCTCGCTCCTCAACCGCGTCGAGCCGACCGGGCAGGGGAAGTTCGTCGAGTTCACGACGCTGCTCGACCCCAGCCAGTTTCCGGCTCAGAAGCCGGGATTCTTCGGGTATGCGTCGCTGGACTGGCCGTACGTCGAGGGGCTCCGGCTGGACGAGGCGACGCACCCGCTCACGCTCCTCACCGTCGGCATGTACGGCAAGGTGCTGCCGAACCAGAACGGCGCGCCCGTGCGCGTCGTGGTGCCGTGGAAGTACGGCTTCAAGAGCGCCAAGTCCATCGTCCGCATCCGTCTGGTGAGCGAACAGCCGAAGACCTCCTGGGAGAAGGCGGCGGCGCAAGAGTACGGCTTCTACTCGAACGTCAATCCCGCGGTCAGCCATCCGCGCTGGAGCCAGGCGGACGAGCGGCGCATCGGCGAGTTTCGCCGTCGGCCCAGTCTCCCGTTCAACGGGTACGCCGACCAGGTCGCATCGCTCTACACCGGGATGGACCTGAAGAAGTTCTACTAGGTCGCCGATGTCGCGCCCGACGCGCATCGCGCTCAAGGTGGCGGTGTGGGGTGGGTGTCTCGCGCCGCTGGCGCTTTTGGGCCACCGCGCGTGGACCGACGACCTGGGCGCCAACCCCGTCAGCTTCGTCACCAACACGCTGGGCGACTGGACGCTCCGGATACTTCTCGCCTCGCTGGCGATGACGCCGCTCCGTATCGTGTTCGGTCTCGCGTGGCCGATCGCGCTGCGGCGGCTGCTCGGGCTGTTCGCCTTCGCCTATGCCTGCTTGCACTTTTCGGTGTGGATCGTGCTGGACTTCTTCTTCGACTGGCCGCGCATGTGGGCCGACATCGTCAAGCGCCCGTACATCACCGTGGGCATGCTCGCGCTGCTCTCGCTGATCCCGCTGGCCGCTACGTCGACGACCGGAATGATCCGGCGGCTCGGCGCGCGAGCGTGGACGCGCTTGCACCGACTCGTCTACGTGACCGGGGTGTGCGCGGTCCTGCACTATCTGTGGCTCGCGAAGGTCGGGGTGACGGATCCCTACTGGTACGCGGGGGCGCTCGCCGTCCTGCTCGGCGTCCGCGGGTGGGACCGGGGACGGCGCCTCGTCCGCCGCCGCCGGCACGCCGCCGTCACCGCGACGTCGGCGCCGGCCGGCTCGTAGGTCAAGAGCCTTTTCTTGGCGGGCGCCGCGCCGTAGTATCGGTGGGACCCATGGGCTCCGCCGCCACGGTCTCCGTCAACGGCCGCAGCTATCACGCGCCCGACCGTCCGGTCGTCTTCGTCTGCATCGACGGGTCCGAGCCCGAGTACTTCGAACGCGGGCTCGCGGCGGGCACGACGCCCGCCCTCGCGCGCTTCCAGCGCGAGGGCGTGTACCGGCTCGCGCGGTCGGTCGTCCCGAGCTTCACGAACCCGAACAATCTTTCGATTGTCACCGGCGCGCCGCCGGCGGTCCACGGCATCTCCGGCAACTACTTCTACGACCCTGCCACCGGCCAGGAAGTGATGATGAACGATCCGAAGTTCCTGCGCTGCGAGACCATCCTGGCGGCGCTCTCGCACGCCGGAGCCCGGGTGGCGGTCGTCACCGCCAAGGACAAGCTCCGCCGGCTCCTCGGCCACGGGATGCAGGGGATCTGCTTCTCCTCCGAGAAGGCGGACCAGACGACGAAGGACGAGCACGGCATCGAGCGCGCCACCGACCTCGTCGCCATGCCGGTCCCGTCGGTCTACAGCGCGGAGCTATCCGAGTACGTCCTGGCGGCCGGGCTCGAGCTTCTCACGCGACAGCATCCCGACGCGATGTATCTGTCGCTGACCGACTACGTCCAGCACAAGCACGCTCCCGGCGCCTCGGCCGCGACCGCGTTCTACGCGATGCTGGATCGTTACTTCGACGCGTTCGACCGCGCCGGCGCGGTGCTGGGGATCACGGCCGACCACGGCATGAACGCCAAAGCTTATCCGGACGGCACGCCGCGGGTCGTCTATCTCCGTCCGCTCCTCGAGGCCCTGGTCGGGCCTGGACGTGCGCGCGTGATTTTGCCGATCACGGACCCGTACGTCGTGCATCACGGCGCGCTCGGGTCCTTCGCCACGATCTATCTCGACGACGCGGCCCAGGGCCGGGCGGTCGCGTCGCGCCTCGGCGCGACGCCCGGGATCGCCGAGGTCTACGACAACGCGACGGGCTGCGCCCGGTTCGAGCTGCCGCGAGACCGCGTGGGCGATCTGATCGTCATCGGCGACGCGCACACGGTCCTCGGGAAATCCCCGGCGGAGCACGACCTCTCCCTGCTCGAGGAGCCGCTCCGATCGCACGGCGGCGTGTCGGAGCAGACGGTGCCCTTCGTCATCAACCGGCCGCTCGCCGACGCCCACGCGCAGCGCCTCGCGCGTGCCGATGATCTGAGGAACTTCGATCTCTTCGATTACGTCCTGAACGGGGTGAATTAGCGTGCGGCGGCCGGATCTTCGAGTTGGGCTCGTCCTTCTCCTGCTGGCCGGATGCGCCACCGTCGGCGGGCTTCGCCACGGGTCGGCACCGGCGCCGACGCGCGAAGTCCTCCCGAACGGTGTCGTCTTGATCGTGCAGGAGCACCGGGCGAGCGACGTGGTGGCGCTCCAGCTCTGGATGCGGATGGGCGGGCGGGACGAGGCCGCCGCCGAGCTCGGCCTCGCTCACTACATCGAGCACATGCTGTTCAAGGGGACGCCGACGCGGCCCCCCGGCTCGATCGACACGCTGGTCGAGGGCTTCGGCGGGGCGAGCAACGCGTTCACCTCGTACGACACGACCCACTATGACTTCGTGGTGCCCGCCGCGCACGTGCGCGGGGGCATCGAGCTGCTCGCCGACCTGGCGGTGAACGCGAGCTTTCCGCCCGGCGAGATCGAGAACGAGAAGAAGGTGGTCTTCGAGGAGATGAACCTCATCGAGGACGACCCCGAGAAATTTCTGCTCCGGCGCCTCTACGAGTTGAGCTACTCGCCGCACCCCTACGGGCGGCCCCTTCTGGGTCGCCGCGAGTTCATCCAGAAACTGACACGCGATCAGGTCGCCCAGTTCTATCGGAAGCACTTCGTTCCGAAGAACATGGTGCTGGTCGTGGTGGGCGCCGTGGAGCCGGCCCGGGTGCGGCTTCTGGCCGACGCGACCTTCGGCCGCATCGCGGCCGCGCCGCCGGCGCCGCGCGCGGCGCCGGCGGTGCCCGCGCTCGACCGGACGCGGCGGGCCGACGTCGCGCGGGCCGAGAAACAAGCGTATCTGGGTCTGGCGTGGCGCACCGCGCCGACGGGCAACGAGGACCTCTACGCGGTGGATCTGCTCACGTACATCCTCGGCGATTCACCGAGCTCGCGTCTGAACCAGACCGTCCGCGAGCAGCTGCGACTCGTGGCGAACATCGAGGCCGGCTATGGCGCGTTCGAGCAGAGCGGGCTCGTCACCGTGACGGCGCGGCTCGAGCCGGCCGACCTCGAACGAGCCGAGGCGGCGATCCTGGACGTGATCCGGAAGGTGCGCGCCGAGGGCGTGACGGAGGCTGAGCGGCAGCGCGCCCTGATCACCGCGGAGTCGAGCTACGCGTTCGATATCGAGACCGCCGAAGGGCTGGCGAAGACCTACGGACAGGCGGAGACGACCTGGACCCTCGACAACGAGCTCGCGTATCTCTCGCGGCTCCGTGGGATCACCGGCGCCCAGATCCAGGGGGTCGCGCGGAAGTACTTCGGCGACGACAACTACGCGCGCGTGCGGTTCGTCCCCGAGGGCACGTCGCGATGATCCGGTGGGCACTCGTGCTCCTGGCTGTCGGAATCTTCGGGGCACCCGCCGACGCAGCAGCGCAGGCGACGCGCGAGCGCCTCGACAACGGGCTCACCGTCCTGGTGCGGGAGAACCCGGTGGCCCCGGTCGTCGCGGTGTCGCTCCTCGTCTCGATGGGCACGCGGTGGGAAGAGCCGTCGAACGCCGGGATCTCGAACTTCGTGCACGCCGTAATGGTCAGAGGCACCGCGAAGCGCAGCGGGGCCCAGCTGGCCGAAGCGATCGCCGCCCTCGGCGGCAAGATCAGCGCGACGGGGGAAATGGACTATTCCGAGATTCGCGCCTCGGCGCTGTCGCGCTTCTGGCGCGAGCTGCTCGGATTCACGGCCGAACTCGCGCTCGAGCCGAAGCTCTCTCCCACAGAGGTCGATGGCGAGCGCGCCTGGCTGGTGGGACGGATCCAGAAGCGCCGCGACAACGCGCCGGCGCGCGCGTTCGACGAGTTCTTCGCCGCCCTGTACGGGGCCCACCCGTACGCGCTCCAGGTGCTCGGCACCCCGGAATCGCTCGGTCGGGTCGACCACGCGGCGATCGTCGCGTGGTACCGGCGCTTCTACCGGCCCGAGCGGGTGACGCTCGCGGTCAGCGGCCAGCTGGCGGCCGCCGAGGTGTTCGCGGAAGCCCGGCGCCTGTTCGGCCGCCTGGAGCGCGGCGGCCCTGTCACCGAGCCCTCGCGGCCTGCGCCGGTGAACCCGGGAACGCGCCGGGCCTTCGAGCAGCCCGCGCAGCAGGCGCAGATCCTGGTCGGTGGGATCGCGCCGTCGCTGGACCATCCCGATCACGCGGCGGTCAAGGTCCTGTCGACGATCCTCGGGGGCGGGATGGCCGGTCGCCTCTTCGTCGAGCTGCGCGACAAGCGGGGTCTCGCCTACACGGCCGCGGCCTACTACGATCCCGTGCGCGAGCCGGGAGCGCTGATCCTGTACCTGGGGACTGCGCCCCAGAACGCGATGAAGGCGGAAGAGGCGCTCGTCCAGGAGGTCGAGCGTGTTCGCACCGACCCGGTCGGCGCCGACGAGCTCTCGCGAGCCAAGGGATACCTCCTCGGTCGCTACGCGATGGACCGCAGGACGAACGAGCGCCTGGCGTGGTATCTCGCCTTCTACGAGGTCGAGGGTGTCGGACAGGACTATGCTGAGCGCTATCGCCGGGCTGTAGAGGCGGTGACATCCGGCGACGTGCTTCGCGTCGCCCGGGAGTATCTCGGGACGCTCACGACGGTGGTGCTGCGCCCCCGCTGAGCCCTATTCGCTTCGCTGCGCGCGCGCTTCCTCGGCGGCCTTGATCTCGTCCGCGAACATGGCGGAGTTCAGGGGGCAGGGTGGCTTGTTCTCGTCGACGTACTGGCAGTCGGTCTGGTTGCACTGCACGAAGTAGCCTTGGGGGCGCCCGAACCCGCCCGGCCGACGGAGCCGGATCTGGACGGTTTCGGACACGACGCCACACCAGAACTCGCGGGCTCGGCTTCGGCTCACGTCATCTCCTCACTCCGGGCACGATCATCGTCGCGCTCGGTCCGCACCGCGCTCGACCAACATACGCCAGGAGCCGCGTCGATACAATATGCGAAAATTCCGCCGTCCGCGCCGGCGACGCGAATTCTGTCGAACGCGTGCCGGGATTCCGCTGTATAGATAGTACGAGATTCGCGAGCGTACCCACGCCGTCCACCAGTAAGCGCATTCGAGGGGAGGGCCCTCCGTTCGTCGGCTCCTGATCGGCGTACTACGCGGCACCGCCGCTGGGCTAGTGATCCTGATCGGGGCCCTGGCGCTCGGCGGGTGCGGCACCTCTTTGAGCGCGCTCAGGGCGGACTCGGCGCCGATGGCCGCGTCCCCGCTTCCCGTGCCGGCGGGCGCGCACTCCGAGGCGGATCCCGAGCCCGCCACGCTCCTCGCGCTGCGCGAGCACGGCGACCCGGCCACAGAGATGGTCGCCGTTCCGGCGCTCGGCGTGGGCGACGGGGGTGACGACGGCGCGAACGGGCCGATGATCGCCCAGACCCCGCCCGCGGGCCCGGAGAAGGTCGAGACCGAAAGCGAGAGCGACGAGGACTACGACCCCTGGGAGAAGTTCAACGAGGCGATGTTCGAGGTCAACCGAAACCTCGACCGGTTCGTCTTGAAGCCGGTGGCGCAAGTCTACCGCGTGATCGTGCCCGAGCCGTTCGAGATCCTGATCAACAACGGCTTCGACAACATCGCCGTCGTCCCGCGGGCGGTGAACAGCCTGCTCCAGGGGAAGTGGGGCGGGGCGGGTCGAGAGGTCGGGCGCTTTCTGATCAACAGCACGGCCGGCATCGGTGGCCTCTTCGATGCGGCGAAGTACTGGGGGATCGAGAAGAGCCGGGAGGATTTCGGGCAGACACTCGGAGTCTGGGGCCTGGGCCCCGGCCCCTATCTCGTCTTGCCCTTGATGGCGCCGATGACGGTCCGCGACGGGATCGGTCGGGGGGTCGACGCCCTGATGAATCCCCTCTCCTACTTTGTGCCGTTCATTTGGACCGGGCTCGCCATGAAGCTCGGGGAGACGATCAACGATCGCGCGCTGAACCTCGATCTGTTCCAGGGCCTGGAGGAGAGCGTCGTCGATCTCTACAGCGCCGTCCGCAACGGTTACCTCCGGCGCCGGGAGCAGATGATCAAGGAGTAACGTGAGGGGGCGTGGCATCCTGCTCGGGTTCGCCGTCGCGCTGGCCGCGTCGGGCGGTCTCGTCGGGATCGTGTTCACGTTCGGAGCCCGGCTCCCCCCGGCAGCCGCCAACACTCGCGACGTCAAATCGGGCGAGGCTCTCTACCTCCGGTACTGCGCCGTCTGCCACGGCGACGCCGGGCGTGGCGATGGGTCGTCGGCCACCGGATTTGCCACCAAGCCAGCCGACCTGGCGGACGGCCGCCTCATGAACACGCTGCCCGACGAGTTCCTGGTCAACATCATCCTGCGTGGAGGGCCGGCCGAAGGGTTGTCACCCGGGATGCCGCCGTTCGCCGACTTTCTGAGCGAGAGCCAGACTCGCCAGCTGATCCGGTACCTGCGCGCGATTGCTGCGCCACCGTTTCGCCCGGAGATGGCGAAACCGCTCGTGACGTTTGCGAAAGCTCCGCGCCAACCGATTCTCTTCAGCCACGTGGTCCACGCGGGGTCGTTCCAGATTTCCTGCCAGTACTGTCACGCCGATGCGCGCCGCTCCGAGTACGCCGGGCTCCCATCGGTCGAACGCTGCATGGGATGCCACAGGATCATCGGCGCTCAGGACAACCCCGAGATCGCCACGCTCCACGACTACGCACGACGCGGTCAGCCGATCCCGTGGGCCAGAGTGTTCAAAGTCCCGGAGTTCACCGTATTTCCCCACAAGCCCCACGTGCGCTTCGAACTCGCCTGCCAGACCTGCCACGGGCCCATCGAGCGGATGCGCGTCATTGGCGCCGACACCGGGCCGAGGCTGGTGGACGACCTCGTGCGTCTGCTGGGCTTCCGGCCCCCGGCGCGAGCCCTCACGATGGGCTGGTGCGTCGACTGCCACCGCGAGCAGAACGCGACCCGCGGCGCTCACGCGCCCCTCGATTGCGTCAGTTGCCACCACTGACGCCACCGCCTGGGCGGAGCCCGACGAGCACGCCGCCCGCGCTCCGCTCATGTCGGTTGCGTCCGGGTTATCCGGAAATGCGAGCATCGAGGAGCCGTCACCGAACACGGCCCCGTCCGTAGGGGTACGGCCCAGGGAACCTACGCTGGGTGGGAGCCGCGGCGGTGGTAAGAAATTGGGCGAACCGGCCTGAAATATCAGCTATTTTAGCCAATATGGACAATATCCTGGTCGTCGACGACGAACGGAACATCCGTACGCTCTGTTCGCGGGTGCTAGCCGGGGACCAGATAGAAGTCCACGGGGTCGGCACAGGTAAGGAGGGGCTCCAGACTGCCGACGAGGTGAGCCCGGACCTGGTCCTCCTCGACCTCCGCCTCCCGGACATGGATGGCATCGAGGTGCTCCGAGCCCTCAAGGCTCGGCACGCCGAGACCGCGGTCATCATCATCACCGGCTTCGGCCAGATCCAGAGTGCGGTGGAGGCGATGAAGGCCGGCGCCACCGACTATCTCGAGAAGCCATTCGAGCACCTCGACAAGCTCAAGCTCGCGGTCGCGCGGGCACTGGAGGAAGTCCGAGCCCGCCGGGAGATCCAGCGCCTTCACCGGCTTCAGGAGAAGGAGTATCGCGTCAACCAGCTCATCGGGGACTCCGAGGGCACGCGCCGCCTGCGCGAACTCATCAGCAAGCTGGCGCGCAGTGAAGCGGCGACGATCCTGATCCACGGCGAGAGCGGTACCGGCAAAGAGCTGGTCGCCCGGGGTCTCCACTACGAGAGTGCGCGGCGGGACTTTCCCTTTATGGAGGTCAACTGCGCGGCGATTACCGAGACCTTGTTCGAGAGCGAGTTGTTCGGCCACGAGAAGGGTGCATTCACCGACGCCAAGGCCGCCAAGAAGGGGCTGATGGAGCTGGCCGACCGCGGCACGCTGTTCCTCGACGAGGTCAGCGAGATGTCGCTTAATAGCCAGGCGAAGTTTCTCCGGGTCCTGCAGGAGCGCGTGCTCAGGCGCGTGGGCGGGACGCGCGACATCAAGGTGGACCTCCGGATCATCGCCGCGACCAATCGCCCGCTCGAGGCGCGCGTCAAGGACGGGCAGTTCCGCGAAGATCTCTTTTACCGGCTCAACGTGATTCCGATCCACATCCCGCCGCTGCGCGAACGCCGGGATGACATCATGCCGCTCGCTCGCCACTTTGTTCTGGACGCGAACACGCGCTTCCACAAATCCATCAAAGGGTTCACGCCCGACGCCGAGCGGCTGATGGTGAGCTACCAGTGGCCGGGTAACGTGCGGGAAGTCCGGAACCTGATCGAGCGCCTCGTCATCCTGGGAAGCTCGGACGCCATCGAACCGCAACATCTCCCTGTGCAGTTCGCCGCCCAGGCTCGCCAACCTGTCGTGACAGAGTCATCGGGCGACGAGCCTCGGACGCTCGCCCAGATCGAACGCGCGTATATCGCTCAGATCATGCAGCGCGTGGAGTCAAACAAGAGCAAGGCGGCAAAAATACTGGGTATTTCTCGGCAGACTCTCCGCAAGAAATTGATGGAAGAGTGACCGGCGCGCTCAATCCATCGCCACTGGTCAGTTCGTCGCCATCCCGGGCCTTGAGTTCCGGAATATCCCAACTAGCTGAAATTCAATTCTTTCCGGAAAGCTTGTCGCGAGGTCCCGGCGAACCTTGGAAACTAATCAGCCAACCCAACCCGCAACCGGAAATCTCGAATTTCCATATTTCCCGGCTACTTGTGCCCTCCCATCCCCTTGGTCCCAGGTTTGCTGTATGAGCACGCGAGGTTTGGACCCAAAGGGCCAGGGGAGACGACGATGAGACCGACGTTCAGGAAGCTGGAAGTCAAAGACATCGGCAACTTGGAAAGACTGGTCGCCGAGAACGTGGAAGGCATCGAGCCCGGCCTGAAGATCGTGGACTCGCGATTGCTGCTCGGCCAGGCCGCGATCGACCTTGTCGGGCTCGACGCCAAGGGCTCGCTGGCGCTGATCGCGCTCGACTTCACCGCCGATGAGGGGCTGCTCCTCAGAGTCATGGATGCCTACTCCTGGTGTCTCGAGTACTCCGACACTCTCCGTCGCCTCTATCCGATGGCGCAGGTCTCGACTTCCAGGCCCCCGCGGATCCTCTTCATCGCAGAGCGGCTGACCGATTCGTTCCTGCGAAGGATCAAGCAGCTCAGCTTCCTCGAGATCGATTGCCTCGAGTTCCGTCATCTCGAGGTGAACGGTGCGTCGGTCGTCTATTTCGATCACGTCGAACGGCTTCGGAAGTCGCCTGTCGAGGCTTCCGCGCCCATGTCGGTCGCCCCGGCCGTGGTACCCGCGGTCGAGGCCCACGTCGAGCCGGCCAAGCCCACGGTGGCTGAACCCCCGGTGGCGCAGGCGGCCGTGGTGGCGCCGATGCGTCTCGAGCCGCCGGTCGCTCAGATTCCGAGCGCTCAAGCTCCTGGCGCTCCGCCGGCCGCAGCCGTCGTATCCGCGCCGGGGGTGCCCGAATTTCAGAGCGTGACGCTCGTCACCGAACCCGCGGCTACGGTGTCGCCGTCGCCCGTCGTGGCCGTCTCTGAGCCAGCCGTCGTCGAGCCCGTTCCGGCCTCGGCTTCGCTGCAACTGCAGTCGGTCGAGGCAACCGCGCCCCTGGCCGCCGTCGACTCGGGAGCCAACGGACACGGGACCGAATGGGTCGCTGCCTACGATCGGCCTGGTGTCGAGCCACACGTCGACGAGGGCGTCGTCACAGCAATCCCGGAGGCTGCGAAGCCGGTGAGCGCTGCGGTCGAGGCGGTTTCAGTCGCTCCTCCGGCCGAAGCCGCCACGCCCGCCGAGCCCGCGCCGATCACCGCGGCGCCGGCGCCAACCCTGCCGGTGTGGGCGAAGCCCCAGGTGCAGCCGAATGGAAACCGGCCCTACTTCTTCGCCCAGGCCACGAAGGGCACATCGCCGGTCGAGGCTCAGGCCGCCACGGTGGCGGCGCCGGCCGAGCAGCCCGCGGCGCCCGCGCAGCCCGGCGCGAGCAAGACAGCCGTCGAAGTGGACGAGCGCCCGGAGCTCGAGTCGCTGAGCTTCCCGAAAGACGGTCTGTCCCGCCAGTGGCTCGAGTTCCTGAGCCAGCTCGGCGCGACCAAGTAGAGAAATCACGGTGACCGCCAAAATCGAAGGCCAGGCGCAGGTGACGGGCGGGGCTCAAATTGAGCGGCTGCGCGTTCTTCTGGTGGACGACAATGCCTCCGTCCTGCGCTTCCTGGCCTCGGCGTTTTCCTCGAACCACTGCCAGGTGACGACGGCATCGACCGCGGAGCAGGCGCTCGAGCAGCTGGGCGACGATCCCTTCGACCTCGTGGTGTCCGACATCAAGATGCCGGGCCTGAGCGGGCTCGATTTGCTCCGTGCGGTCAAAGGCAAGCTGCCGGGCACGCCGGTGGTGCTGATCACTGGAGTGCCCTCCGTCAATTCGGCCGTCTTCGGTCTCCGCCACGGCGCGTACGACTACCTGCCCAAGCCCTTTTCGGTGACCGAGGTGAAAGACCTCATCCACCGGCTCCGCCGGGACCGCGCGGCCGGTAACGGCAACGTCACCTATCCCGCGGGACTGACAGAGGAGCTGGCGAGGAGACAGGCCGGCGTCCAAGTGATCTCGCGGATCGGCGAGGTCGCTCTGCAGGGGCTCGAGCCGAGCGTCTTCGGCGAGAAGGTGCTCGAGTACACGATGCAGAGTTTGCGGTGCGACGGCGCGCTCATGCTGTTGCGGGACCAGGGAGGGAATTTCAACGCGAGCCGGAAGGGCGAGCCCTCGCTGGTCGGTCAGATTCTGGCGCTCCTGCACGCGTCGTTCGGCGACGTCGTCAAGAGCGGCGGCCGCGAGACGTTCATGCTGACGAAGCGAGATCACAGCTTCGAGGGCCTCGCTGCGCTGGTCCCGGGCGTGGACGACGCGATGGGCATCCTCTGCATCGGACGGAGCGCCGACAACGGCGCCTTCCTGCCGGACGAGAAGGCGCTCCTGCTCGGCTATGCCCAGACCATGGCCGTCGCGCTCCAGAAGATCCTCCTGCGCGAGAATCTCGAACGGAACCTGATCGACACGATCTCGTCGTTCGTCATCGCGCTCGAGTCGAAGGACCCGTACCTCAAGGGCCACTCCGCTCGGGTGTCGCTGTACTCCGGAGAGCTCGCGACGGTCATGGGCGTTCCGCCGGCCGAGGTCATCCTGATGAGCCGGGCCGGCATGCTGCACGATCTCGGCAAACTGGCCATCATGGACCACATCCTCGGCAAGCCGCGGCAGCTGACCGAGGAGGAGTTCGAGCTGATCCGTACACACCCGGTGGTCGGCGACAAGATTCTGAAGCCGTTGCGATTCCTCGCGTGCGAGGCCAAAGCGGTGCGCCACCACCACGAGCGGTACGACGGCAAAGGCTACCCGGACGGCCTCAAGGGAGACGACATTCCGCTCATCGCCCGTGTCGTGACGGTGGCGGACGCGTTCGACGCGATGACCTCCGACCGCCCGTACCGGAGCAAGCGGTCTCTGCCGACGGCGATGGAGGAAATCGTGCGCGGCAACGGCACGCAGTTCGACCCCGTCGTCGCCGACGCCTTCTCGACGATCCCGCTGGCGCGCCTGGAGCAGATCAGCCGGCACCTCGATCTGCGGTTCTTGGCCGACGCGGACGCTGCGGCCCCGCCGCTGGTGGCGGTCCGTTGACGGAATCGGCCCGGCCGAAGATCCTCGTCGTCGACGACGCAGGCCCGGTCGTCATCCTGTGCGTCAACGTGCTGCAGGCCTTGGGGTACTCGATCAGGGCCGCGAACCGTGGCGAGACGGCCATCGAGCTCTGCCGCAAGGAGCCGTTCGATCTCCTCGTCGTCGACTACAAGATGCCGGGTATGAACGGGTTCGAAGTGCTCGGGCAAGCCCGCCAGATCCGTCCCGGCATGGCGTGCATGCTCATGACCGCCCACGGCACGCCCGACATCATCAACGAGGCCACGCGGCTGGGATTCGACTACATCTTGTTGAAGCCATTCACGCCGTCGGAGCTGCGCGGGGCGGTCGACAAGGTCCTCGCGAGCAAAGCCTAGGGGCGCGAGGGTGCAGCGCAGTGCGCCCACGACCGTGACGGCGGGAGCGGCGGGAGTCGCCATGAAGTGGAAGGTCGATCCGATCCACGGGTGGCTCGATCGGATGCTCTCGGTCGGGTACGGCGTGGTGTATGACTACGTCTACCCGCGCTTCAGCTACTACCAGCGACTCCAGAGGGAGGTCCGCGACCTGGTCGAAGCCGCGGTTCCCGCGCGCGTCGAGCGACGGGACGTCCGGGTGCTCGACGTGGGGTGCGGGCCGGGCAACTTCACGTGCGCGCTGGCCGAGGCGGGGTTCACGGTCACGGGGCTCGACTCGTACGCCGCGCTGGTCGGGGCGGCGAAGGAGAAGCGCCGGGCACGGCATCTGGCCAACCTGGCCTTTCGGCAGGGGGAGCTCACTCGGGGCAATACGTTCCGCGACGGCGCCTTCGACCAGGTGATCAGTATCCACTCCCTCTACGTGCACCCGGCGCCGGACCGGCTGCTTCGAGAGGCGCACCGAGTGCTCAAGCCCGGTGGGCACGCGGTGTTCGTGAATCACACGCGCCAGATCGGGCAGTGGTCGACGCTACGGGAGATCGGGCGGCGTGACGGACTGAGTGCGGCGCTCCACTGTCTTCTGTGGGTGCTGCCCAACTCGATCTTCGAGGCGGCCCGAGAGCGGATCGGGCCGCACTACTGGGACGAGGCCACGTTTTCGGCCCAGGTGCGACGGGCCGGGTTTGCGGTGCTGGACATGCGGAGGACGTTCCTCGGCGGCGCCAGCCTCTTGGTGTGGGCGAGGAAGAGCGCCGAGACTTAAGTGAGCCGCGACGACATCGTGCCGTACCCACCTCGGCCTCTCGCGGGCGTCAGGCCGGCCGCGCCCGCGGAACGGGCGGGAGATCGTATGCCTTTTCGGGAAGCGCTCGAGCACATGATCGCCGTCACGTACGGCGTCACCTACGACGCGGTGGTGACACGCTTCCCGCCCTATGAAGCCATGCTCGAGGAGATCGTCGCATTGGTCGCCCGCTCGGTCCCCGACGAGACCGCCGCGCGCGTGACCCGGGTGCTCGACGTCGCGTGCGGGATCGGGAACGTCAGCCTCCGGCTCGCCAAGGAGGGCTATTCGGTCGTCGGGATCGACGGCGTAAGGCACCTGGTCGAGATCGCGCGCGAGAAGAACAAACCGCGCGGAGCCAACTTGACGTTCCAACACCTGGACATCGGGCGCGCCGTGGTGCCGGGCGCGGGGAACTTCGACGTCCTGGTGAGTATGCACACGCTGTACTGGCATCCCGATCCGGTCGCGCTGCTCGAGGGCTGCCGGCGCGCGCTGAAGCCGGACGGACACGCGATCTTCTTGACCTACGACCGCCCGGCGCGCGTGATGCGGACGTTCCGCGCAGTGCGGGATGCGGAAGGACTGGGGGCAGCCGTTCGGGCCCTGCGCTGGCTTTTGCCGACGGTCGCCTTCGAGTTCTTTCGGGAGAGCGAGCATCGCTACCTCGGCGCGGCCGAGTTCCACGAGACGCTTCGCCGCGCCGGGTTCGAGGTCATCGAGTCCCGCCAGACGTTCCTATCGGGCCTGAGCCACCTGGCGTGGTGCCGGACGGCGTGAGCTCCGCCGTCCGCGGCGCGCGTGAAGGATGGCGGCGAAGGACCGGGGCTGTCCCGGATCATGTGGCGAAGGAGCGTTCGATGAAAACACGCGTGAGTTCGATCGCGTTGCTCGTGGTGTTCTCCGTGCTCGGGTTGACGCTCCGGACGAGCGAAGCCGGCGACCATGCTTCCCCCGGCAAGGACGTGGTGCTCTATGAGTTGAACGAGCAGGCGCGGTTCACCGTCGATCACAAAAAACGCCCGCACCGCGTGGCCGCGTCAGGGCTCGAGGGAAAGGCCATGCGCGGGACGGCGCTGTGCCCTGACGGGCTGATGGCCTACGCGGAGTTCGTTTTTGCCCAGCTCGGAATCACCGTGAAGGACGCCAATCGGTGTACCGTCGTGGCCTTCGGGACGAGCGACCTTCTCCTGGACACGAAGCCTGTGCAGGGCACGATCGACGGCCACCTCTACGTCGTCGTCAACAGCGACAAGACCAACCTCACCGATGCCCCCGAGCTGGTGGTCATGACGGGCGAGTTCAGCGGCACGATCGAGGTGACGGATCCCGTGCTCATCACGCTCACGAACGGCACGTTCAAGCCGACGGCGGTGGTCGGAGCCGGCCCGAAGACGATGTGCCCGGGCCTCGGGATCTGCAGGGCGGCCTTCACGGGAACGTTCAGGCTGCCGTTCGAGGTCCATGACGTCGCGGCCAACAAAGACATCGCGGTCTACAAGAAGGACAGTGGCGACCTCGTGTGGGTGCACGCGAACGAGCGTGCGCTGGGGGACCCCACCGTGCGCCTTGAGATCACGTTCGTCGAGGACTAACGCAGGGGGGGGAATGATCGCCGTGGACGAGGCGCCGTCCGTGTCGTCGAGCCCGGGCGAGGGAAACGCGCGCCGACGGGGCGTGGTCTCGCAGGGGCTACGCGTCTACCTGCGGACATTCTCGCCGGAGGATCTCGAGTATCTCTCCGAGTGGGCGGAAGATCCGTTCATCGAGCGCATGGTCGGGAGCGAGTTCCTGAACTCCTACAAGCACGTGTACGACAAGGACCCCTCGTTCTACGAGGCGTGCCTGATGGATTCGACGCAGATCGTCCTCGTGATCGAGGCCAGCGTGGAGTGGGCCAGGCCCCTCGGCGTGGCGCGGTTGTTCAACATCCACCTCCTCGAGGGCTACGCCTTCCTCGAGGTCATGCTGACCGACCCGAAGGCGGTCCGCCGTGGATTTGGTGTGGAGGCGGGTAAGCTCATCTCCTACTATGGGGTGGACGTGCTGGGACTCCGGCGCATCGAGGCGAAGGTGTACGAGTACAACCGTCTGAGCGCCAACTCGCTGCGGCGCAACGGCTTCCGGCAGGAGGGTATTCTCCGGCAGGCGGGATACCAGGACGGTCAGTGCTGGGACATGCTCGTCTTCGGCATTCTCAAGCACGAGATCGAGCAGCAGCGCAAGAAGGACAAGGCCTATTCCCCTCTCGAGGGTGCCGAGGGGGACACGCGTGACGCCTCATAACTTTCTCCCGCTCCTCGCGCTGGTCCTGAACGTCTCCCTCGCCGGGATCACGCTCTTCCGCAACCCCGGGAGCCGGCTGAACCGTCTGTTCACGTATTTCGTGGGCGGCATGGCCGTCTGGAACTTTGGCGTCTTCATGCTCCGGAGGTCACCGGACGAGGCGACCGCGGTCTTCTGGGAGATCGTCATCCACACCGGGGTCATCGCGCTCCCGGCCTTCTACTACCACTTCGTCCTGATCTTCCTCGAGAGCACGACGCGCCACCGGACCTCCCTGTTCGTCGTGTACGCGCTCGCGCTCCTCTTCAGCATCGTCAACCTGAGCGGCTCGTCACTCTTCATGAGCGGCGTGAATTCGACCTACTGGGGATGGGCGCCGGCGACCGGCCTGCTGTACACGCCTTTCTTCGTCTACTTCAACTGCTTCCTCATCTACGGGCTCTTGCACCTTGTCCGGACCTACAACGACGTCGACTCCAGCTTCCGACGGAATCGCGCGACCCTGATCTTGTTAGGAACCCTGGTGAGCCTGATCGGCGGCCTCATCGACTTCGCCCGCTTCATCCTCGCCCGCTTCGTGCCGGCGGCGGACCTGGTGTACCCGATGGGCATCCCGGCGAACATGGTGTTCGCGCTCATGCTCGGGACGTCGATCGTGCGCTACCGCCTCTTCGATGTGAACGTGGTGGTGAAGAAGGGCGCGATCTACCTCCTGCTGTGGGGCGTGCTCACCTCGGTGCTGGTCGCGGCCGAGCAGTACGCTGACTGGGACCAGTTGAACCCGCTGTGGGTCATCCTGCCACTGGGGTTCGTGATGACCATGCTCGTGAGCCCGATCGGGCAGCGGCTGGAGGAGCGGATCGAGCGCGTCATGTTCAGCCGGCGGCGCGGGTGCTACGAGACGCTCCTGGACCTCAGCAAGCGGATGGGCTCGATCCTCGATTTCGGACGGCTGATGGAGACGCTCGTCCACGGGCTCGTTCGCGGGGTCCCGCTCACCCACTGCGTCCTGATGATCTACGACGTTCAACGCAGCGCGTTCGTCGTCTACCGCGAGGACGCCACCGTCGGCGAGGGCGTCGGGGCCGTGGCGATCCGGGTCGACAGCCGGATCGTGCAGTGGCTGAACCGGACGGGCCGGGTGCTGGTGAAGGAAGAGGTCAAGTTGAATCCCGAGATCGCGGCGTACTTCGAGACGGCCGAGGGTGAGCTCGACGCGATCAAGGCGACGCTGATCGTGCCCTTGAAGATCGAGGGCAAGCTCACCGGGATCCTGCTCGTGGGCGAGAAGCTCTCCGGCGACATCTTCGACGATCAGGAGCTGGAGGTGCTTGCCGTCCTCGCCAATCAGGTCGCCATCTCGCTGGAGAACGCGCGGCTCTACGAGGAGCTCTCCGAATCCAACGCGCAGCTCATGCAGGCCAGCCGGCTCAAGTCCCAGTTTTTGGCCAGCATGTCGCACGAGCTCCGGACGCCGCTCAACTCCATCATCGGCTTCTCGAAGGTGCTGCTGAACCGCTTCGACGGCGAGCTGACGGAGCGACAGGAGACGTACATCCGCTCGGTACACAACAGTGGCGCCCACCTCCTCCAGCTCATCAATGGCATCCTCGACTTCTCCCGTATCGAGGCCGGGAAGCTCGAGATGATCTCCGAGGAGCTCGACCTGCACGAGCTGATCGACGAGTGTATCGAGTCGTCGATGCCGCTCGCGCGCGGCAAGCAGATGAAGCTCGAGAAGAACGTGCCGCTCGAGCTGCCGTCGTTGTCGGGCGATCGCACGAAGGTCAAGCAGATCCTGCTCAATCTGCTGTCCAACGCGATCAAGTTTACCGCCCAGGGGCGGGTCCTCGTCAGCGTCGTGGCCGAGCCGGACGCGATCCGGGTGAGCGTCGCCGACACGGGGATCGGCATCCGCGACGACGACCTCGCCCACTTGTTCGAGCCGTTCCAGCAGCTCGACAACCCCATCGCCCGCAGCGCCGGCGGTACCGGGCTCGGACTCGCGATCAGCAAGAAGTTCGTCGAGCTGCACGGCGGTCGCATCTGGGCGGAGAGCCGCGAGAACCAAGGGTCCACGTTCCATTTCACGCTCCCCTTGACCTGAGGAGAAGATGCCGGCACGTCCACTCGACCAGAAAACGAAGATCCTCTACATCGAGGACAACCGCGAGAACCGGCTGCTGGTCCGTGCCGTTCTGGAGGCGGCCGGGTACACCCTCGTCGACGCCGAGGACGGCCTGGCCGGGATCGAAGCGGCGATCCGCGAGGAGCCGGCCCTCATCCTGCTCGACATCAACCTTCCGGGAGTCGACGGCTACGAGATCGTCGCGATCCTGAAATCGTTTCCGAACCTGGCCTCCACGCCGGTGGTCGCCCTGACCGCCTACGCGATGCAGGGCGACCGGCAGCGCACGCTCGTGGCCGGCTGCGACGGCTACATCCAGAAGCCCATCGACGTCGATGCCTTCCCCCATCAGGTCGCTGAGTTTCTCGGCGGCAAGCGGGAGCGGGTCGAGAGCCACGACGAAGGCGTCTACCTGCGCGAGCTGAACCAGCGGCTCGTCTATCGCCTGCTCAATCAGGTCGAGGAGCTCAAACGGCTGAACCAGCACTTCGTGCGCCGCGCCTCGCAACTCGAGGACCTGCACCGCTCCATGCAGGACATCACCTCCGAGCTGGGCGTCGCCGGGATGCTCGGGAAGCTCCTGGGGGGGCTCTCGCAAGCCATCGGCACGACCAGCCTGAGCGTCGAGCTCAGCGAGCCGCCGGGCGTCCACGTCGCCGTGCGTCGAAATCCCGCCGAGCAGCCGCGGAGCGTCCTGGCTGGCTCCGGCGTCGGGCCGGCCGAGGACTGGACCGAGGTGGAGTGGAAGCTGCCCCTCACCGTCCGGGGGCGCCCGCTCGGCGTCATGATCGCGCGGCACGTGCTGCCGCCGGGGGCGAAGGCCGACGAGGAGCAACTGCTCAAGATCGTCGCCGACCAGGTGGCGATCGCCGCCGAGAACGCGCGCCTCTACGAAGGGGTGATGCGCCGCGCGGCCGAGCAGGAAAGCCTCGTCGAATCCGGGCGCCTGCTCGCCGGCACGCTCCAGGTCTCCGAGGTGCTGCATCGGCTCAGCGAGCTCGTGCGGCGCCGGTTCGGCGCCGACGTGGCGCGGATCCTCATCAGCGAGGACGTGCCCGGCGTCTTCCATCTGCGCGCCCAGGCCGGGCCGACCCGGACGGTGAAGGACACGGCGGAGCACGGCGAGGACGACGATGAGGGGCTCATCGGGTGGATCGCCAAGCACCGCAGGCCGCTGGCCTACAGCGACGTCCTGACCGAGTCCGGCGTCAAGCACCGGGACTGGCTCGCGAGTGAAGGATTCGTGTCGTTTCTCGGGCTGCCGCTCTTCCTCGAGAGCGAGCTCGTCGGGGTCTTGACCATCCTCTACCGGGAGCGTCACGCGTTCACGCCCGAGGAGCTGGCCCTGGGCGAGGCGCTCGCGACCTCGGCGTCGGTGGCGATCCGGAACGCGCGCCTGTACGAGCAGACGCAGGAACGCCTGCGTCACACGGAGACCCTCCTTGCCGTGAGCCAGGACGCCAGCTCGACGCTCGAGCTGACCGAGATCTTGAGAAGGACGACACGGGCGATGGTGCGCGCGCTCGGCGCCGACACCGGGGGGGCCTGGCTCCTGAGCGAGGACGGGAGCCGCTTCGTGCCGATCGTCGGCTATCACGTGCCCAAGGAGCTGCTGGGGACGCTCGAGAGCGCGACCCTGAAATCGCTGGATCCCCGGGTGAGCGACTGGCGGCGGGTCGAGGGACCGGTGTACGCCAGTCACAGCCAGGAGGATCCGCGCTTCACTCATCCAATCGCCAGGCTGCTGCCGCACAAGTCGGTCCTCATCCAGCCGATGCGCTGGAAGGGCGTGAGCATCGGGGGCTTTGCGATCGCCTGGCTCAAGGAGCACCATCGCTTCAGCTCCGACGAGCTACGGCTGGCGGAGGGCATCGCGCTGCAGGCCGCGGTGGCGAGCGAGAACTCGCGGTTGTACGAGGGCGTGAAGCACCAGATGGCCGAGCTCAAGCGGACGCAGGCGCAGCTGATCCAATCCACCAAGCTTGCCGCGATCGGCGAGCTGGCGGCCAACATCGCCCACGAGATCAACAATCCGCTGACGAGCGTGCTCGGCTTCGCCTCGTACCTCGCCGAGCAGGTCCCCCCGGGTGAGCCGATGCGCGAGGAGCTCGACCTCATCCAGGAGGAGGCGGGCCGTGCCCGCGACATCGTGCGAGACCTCCTGCACTTCAGCCGGCAGCGCGAATTCATCCCGCAGATCACGGACCTCAACGTGGTCCTCGAGCAGACGCTCGGCATGCTACGCCGCCAGGGCGCGCTGGACGCGATCAGGCTCGCGGAGGACTACGCCCCGGGACTGGCGCCCGTGGAGGTCGACGTGCCGAGGGTCAAGCAGGTGTTCCTGAACCTCATCAACAACGCGGTCTACGTCATGAGGGACAGCGGCGGTTCTCTCACCATCCGGTCGTCGGCCAGCGCGGACATGGTGCAGGTCGAGGTGATCGATACGGGCACCGGGATCGCACCAGAGCACCTCGATCGTATTTTCGAGCCCTTCTTCACAACCAAGCCCGATGTGAGCGGTACCGGGCTCGGGTTGTCGGTGAGTCTCGGGATCGTGCAGAGCCACGGCGGGACGATCGAGGTCAAGAGCGAGCTCGGCAAGGGCTCCACCTTCACCGTCAAGCTTCCGGCCAGGCCGGGGGCCACGCTTGCGGAGCAAGATTCCGACGCGTGAGATCGCGCTCGACTCGTCAAGTTTCTGGCCAGCACGCGCTAAGATTCATAACTACCTAGAAAACATCTACATATACTGATTCGCCATCATTTCCGGACTAGAAACGACACTAAATCAGCCACTTACGTATGATTCCTCCAGAAACATTTCAGACTGAAGTAAATTGCTGGGACTGATGTTCCTGCTGTTGGCCCTGGTGTTCGGCCCGGCGCCGGCCCTGGCGGCGAACGAGTCGGACGCAGACGCGGTCCTCTACGAAGTCACCGAGGACATGTACCTCAAGGACGCGGCCGGCAACGCCGTGACGAGCGTGGTTGCGGGAGGCCGTCGGACGGCCGTCGCTCAGCTCTCCGGCTGGGCGAAGATCGGGACCCCGCTCTGCCCGTCGTGGGTGGCGCTGGTCGTCCCCGACACCAAGCGGTGCGCGCTGAACGCGACGGGGGCGGACGATCTCAGCCTGGTGACCGGCACCGGCACCCTCAGCGGGACCTTCGCGGTGGTGGTCCAGGGTGACAACCTGGTTGACGGGCCCGAGTTCGTGATCATGACCGGGACCTTCAAGGGCGACGCCGATCTCTCGCAGTCGCTCGCCGGCGTGGCGCCGCTCGGGCGTATCAGGAACGGCGTCGCCGCAATCGACGCCAACGGCGACGGCCAACCGGATCTGACGTTCAACTTCAGCGGGAGGTTCCGGCTGCCCTTCGCGCTCGACGAGGCGGGCAGGAACGGTAAACCGAGGCTCGACCGGGACGCCTTTTACCTGAACGACCAGGGCGGGCTGATCAAGGTGAGGGATAACGAGCGGTCACTCGGCGTCCCGACGGTGCGGCTCGAGATCACCTTCTAGTTCGCAACTCCTCGTTGCCTCGCACGAGCCCGAGCCGATACCCGGCTCGGGCTCGTCGCGTCTCCGGAGCGCAGCCTCAGTCGGCCTTGAAGTACTTCGCAGCGGAATGATGGAACACGAGCGCGGACACCGACGCCTCCGGATCCATCATGAAGCCCTCGGTCAGGCTCAGACCGAAGGTCTCGGGCTCCAGCAGCCTGAACAGGGTCGCTTGATCGGCGAGGTTCGGGCAGGCCGGATATCCGAACGACACACGGATCCCCTGGTAGTGCGCTTTCAGCTTCTCGCTGATCGGCAGCTCGGGCGGGTCCGGAAATCCCCACAGGGTCCGGAGCCGCGAATGGAGCATCTCGGCGAACGCCTCCGCACACTCGATCGCCAGCGCCTGGAGCGCGTGGGAGCGCACGTATTCGCCCCGGTCCTTCCACGCTGAGGCGAGCTCTCTGACCCCCGCGCCGCAGGTCACCGCGAACAGCGCCATGTAGTCGTCCGCGTCGTCCCTCACGTAGTCGGCGAGGCAGAGCCGCTCGCCGTCCTTCTGCCGCGGAAACTCGAAGGTCGCCGCCTCGCGGCCGGATGCGTCGAAGAGCGCCACCGTGTCGCCGGCGGCCCGAGCGCGATACCAGCGGTAAGCCCCGTGGGCGTGGAGCAGCCCGCGGCCGACAGCGTCACGCTTCAGTTCCTCGACGATCTCGTGGACCTCGAGCACCTTCGGGTCACCGGCCTCGAGCAGGCGCTCGACGAGCCCCCGGATCCCGAGATGCTTGCCGTAGAGCATCTGGAGGTTCAGGTACGGGTAGAGGTGGATCAGGGGCACGTCGCGCAGGACGTGTCGCTCGAGGTCCGGCGGCGCGGGGACCATCACGCGCTCGAGCCGCCGCGGCGGCGCCAGCTCCGGCGTCGCGGGCGCGGTCTCGCGGATGGCGGACGCGGTCGCCGCGAGCGCCGCCTGCTCGCGGCGGATGCGCGCCACGAGCGCCTCGCGGGTCGGAGCGGAGAAGAGCTGGTTGGCGAGGTCGAGTCCCTCCATCGCGTCCTTCGCGTAGAGCGTGAGCCCGCCGTACTCGGCCGCGATCCGGGTCGCGGCGAACTTCTTGGTGAGCGCCGCGCCGCCGACGAACAGCGGGATCTCGATGGCCGCGACGCGGAGGTCCTGAGCCGTCACCACCATCTGCTGCGCGGACTTCACCAGGAGGCCGGACAGGCCGAACGCGTCCGGCTTGTGCGTGTGGTATGCCGCGATCAGCTCCTCGGGCGGGACCTTGATGCCCAGGTTGATCACGCGATACCCGTTGTTCGAAAGGATGATCTCGACCAGGTTCTTGCCGATGTCGTGGACGTCGCCCTTGACCGTGGCCAGCACGATCGTGCCACGCGTCGCCGACTCGGCCTTTTCCATGAACGGCTCGAGGTGCGCGACGGCGGTCTTCATCGCTTCCGCCGACTGGAGGACCTCGGCGACGATGAGCTGGTTGTCGTTGAACAGCCGTCCGACCTCGTCCATGCCCCGCATCAGTGGGCCGTTGATGATCGCCAGCGGCGCCGCTTCCCGGAGCTTGGCGTTCAGGTCGTCGATCAGGCCGTCACGGCTGCCCTCGACGATGTAGCGCGAGAGCCGCTCGTCGAGCGAGAGCGCGGTGGCCGGCGGCGGCGCCTTCTTCCTCTCGCGGAAGTAGGCGGCGAACGCGGCGACCGGATCGCCGCCTCGCCAGTAGATGAGGTCCTCGGCGAGCCGCCGCTCCGCTTCGGGGATCGAGGGATAGCGCTCGAGACGCTCGGTGTTCACGATCGCGTAGTCGAGGCCCGCCTTGGTGCAGTGGTAGAGGAAGACCGAGTTAAGGACCTCGCGGCCCGCCGCCGGCAGGCCGAACGAGACGTTCGAGATGCCGAGGATCGTCTTGCATTCCGGGAATCGGGCCTTGATCGCGCGGATGCCCTCGATCGTCTCGACGGCCGAGCCGATGTAGTTGGCATCGCCGGTTCCCACCGGGAAGACGAGCGCGTCGAAGATCAGGTCGCGCGCCGGCACGCCGTACTTACCGGTGAGGAGATCGTAGCTGCGCTCGGCGATGGCGAGCTTGCGCTGGCGCGTGACCGCCATACCCTGGCGCTTGTCCTCATCGATGCAGCCGACGACGACGGCGCCGCCGTAGGTCCGGAGCAGCGGCACCACCTTCTCGAACCGTTCCTCGCCGTCCTCGAGATTGATCGAGTTCACGATGGACTTGCCCTGACAGTGGCGGAGCGCGGCCTCGAGCACCCGCGCGTCCGTCGAGTCGATCATGAGCGGGACCTTCACCTTCCGGGTGATCTGGGTCATGAACCGGTCCGTGTCACCGCTCTCGTCGCGATCGGGATTGGCCAGGCAGACGTCCAGGATCTGAGCGCCGTTCCGCACCTGGGCGCGGCCGATTTCGGCGGCCTCCTCGAACTGGTCGGCGACGATCAGCTCCTTGAACCGCCGCGAGCCGATCACGTTCGTGCGCTCCCCCACGAACAAGGGGCGGTTGTCATCGGCCGGGTAGAACACCTCGATCCCGCTGACGGCCTGCGGCTCCCGCGCCGCCGGGACACGGGGTGGGCGGCCGCTCACCAGCGCCTTCAGCGCTCGGACGTGCGCCGGCGTCGTTCCGCAGCAACCGCCGACGAAGTTGACCCAGCCCTCGTCCACGAACCGCTTCATCTTGAAGGCGAGACTCGCCGGAGTCTCCGCGTACTGGCCGCGCTCGTCGGGAAGGCCCGCGTTCGGGTACACGCTCACGAAGCGGGTGGATATCGCCGCCAGCGAGCGCAAGTGATCGGTCATGAACTCGGGGCCGGTGGCGCAGTTGAGGCCGATCGAAAAGAGGTCGAGGTGCTCGAGCGCCACGGACAGGGCCTCGACGCCCTGTCCCGCGAGCATCGTGCCCATCGGCTCGATCGTGCCGCTGACCATGAGCGGCAACTCGACGCCGGCCTCGCGCATGGCCGCGCGGACGCCGAGCGCCGCCGCCTTGACGTTGAGCGTGTCCTGGGCCGTCTCGAGCAGGAGCGCGTCCACGCCGCCGGCGATGAGCGCCGCCGCCTGAACCCCGTACGCCTCGCGGACCTGGTCGAAGGTTACGTTGCGTGTGACGCTGATGGAGCGCGTCGACGGCCCCATCGCGCCGACGACGAAGCGCGCCCCGGCGACCTCGCGCGCGAGGCGTCCGGCGGCGAGCGTGATCTCGTACGCGCGCTCGGCGAGACCGTACTCGGCGAGCACGTACGGCGCGCACCCGAAGGTGTTGGTCGAGACGAGATCGGCGCCGGCCTCGAAGTAGGCGGCGTGGATCGACCGGATCACGTCGGGGCGGGTGAGGTTCAGGTGCTCGTTGCACCCTTCGTAGCGGGCGCCGCCGAAATCCTCGGGTTCCAGGTTCCCGGCCTGGATCATGGTGCCCATGGCCCCGTCCAGGACGAGGATGCGCTGGGTCACCGCCTCGCGGAGTCGAGACATAGAGTTATAGTAGCGCACATGGTCACCCCGGCCCTCTCGCTCGACGGCGTCCGTGTCATCGACCTCTCCCGCGTCCTCGCCGGGCCCTTCTGCGGCATGCTCCTCGCCGATATGGGCGCCGACGTCATCAAGGTGGAGGACACCGGCTCCGGTGACGAGTCGCGCACCTGGCCACCCCACAAGGGGGGCGAGTCGGCGGCGTACCTCGTCATCAATCGCAACAAGCGTGACCTCACGCTCGATCTCAAGGCCCCGGACGGGGCCGCGGTGCTGCGAAACCTCGTGAAGCGCGCCGACGTGCTCATCGAGAATTTCCGGACGGGCACGATGGAAGGCTTCGGCCTCGGCTACGACGTCCTGTCCGCGCTCAACCCGGGCCTGATCTATTGCTCGATCTCGGCGTTCGGACGGACCGGCCCGCGGAAGGACGGTGCCGGCTACGAGGCGCTCATGCAGGCCTTCAGCGGCATCATGTCCATCACCGGGGAGCCCGACGGCCCACCCGTCCGCGCCGGCGTCTCGTTCCTCGATCTCACGACCGGAATCTTCTCCGCATTCGGCATCGCCAACGCGCTTCTCCATCGGGCGAAGACCGGCCTCGGCCAGCGGGTGGACGCCTCGCTCCTGGAAACCGCCGTGACGCTGCTGAACTACCACGCCGAGGGTTTCCTGCTCACCGGCGCCGTGCCCAAAGCTCTCGGCTCTTCGCATCCGTCCCTGTCGCCGTACCGCACCTTCCGCTGCCGGGACGGCCAGTGGGTGTTCATCGCCGGCGCCAACGACCGGTTCTGGCAACGGCTGGTCGTGGCGCTCGACCTCGGCGCCCTGCGGAACGACGAGCGCTTCGCGAAGAACCTCGGACGCGTGCGGCACCGCGTCGAGCTGGAGGCGGCCGTGGCGGACGCGATCGCGAAATACGATCGCGAACCGTTGCTGAAGCTCCTCGAGGACGCGGGAGTGCCGGCGACGCCCGTCAATACCGTCGACCAGGTGATGAACGATCCGCAGACGGCGGCTCGCCAAATGATCGAGCGGGTGCTGCACCCCAAGCTCGGCGAGATCCCCGTCATCGGCACGCCGGTGAAGTACTCGCGGATGCGCCCGGGCGTCCGCACGCCGGCGCCCCTCCAGAGCGAACACACCGACGAGGTGCTCGCGGAGTGGGGCTACTCCGCCGACGAGATCGACGCGCTCCGGGCGAAGAAAGTCATCTTGTAGTGGGAGCCACGCGACACCCCCGCCTCGGGCTGATCGTCCTGGCCGGCTGCCTCCTCGCGACGCCCGCCACCGCCCAGCTCTATCGCTGGACCGACGCCGAGGGGACCGTGTACTACACGGCCGATCTCTCCGCGATCCCCCTCGCGTTTCGCGACGGCGTGACGCTCCTGAGCGCGCCCCAAGCCCGTCCGGCGCCGGCGCTCGACACGAACGCGCCGGTGTCGCTCCGGCTCACTCCGGGGGCGCCGATCACCGTCGAGGCCCGCCTCAACGGCACCCCGCTCACGTTGATCGTGGACACCGGAGCCGATCGCACGGTGATCTCGCCCGCGGCCGTCGAGCGCGCAGGGTTCGCGGGGCAAGCCGGACGGTCGATCCAGGTCGTGGGGGTCACGGGGACGGCGACGGCGACGCTCGTGACTCTGCCGCTCCTCGATGTCGCCGGGGCGAGGATCGGGCCGCTCCCGGTGATCGTCTACACGCTGCCGGCGACGCTTCTTGGTGGGGAGGGGGCGGCGGCCCCGATCGATGGCCTCCTCGGCCGCGACGTGCTGGACGCGTTCACCCTGAGCGTCGACACCGCCACCGGCCGCGCCACGCTCACGCTGCGATAGCCGCGCGGCGTCCCGGCGCGCGCGACCGGCTGCGTTGTCCCGTCTGCGGTCACCGGGGCTTCTTGACGCTGGGGCGCAGGCCGCTCAAGCGCGCGATCACGTCGAAGACGACCGCGAAGTCGTAGTCGGCGAGGTCGAGCCCTCGGGCCGCGGTGAGGAGCTCGTCGGTGAGCGCGACGGTTGGAAGCGGAACGCCGAGCGCGCGTCCGGTGTCGAGCGCCAGGCCCAGGTCCTTCTGGATCATGTCCACGTTGAACAAGGCCTCCGCCGGCATGCCCAGGACGAACGGTCCGCGGTACTTGAGCATCGGCGAGGCGATGACCGACTTGAGCAGCACCTCGACGGCGCGCTCGCGCTCGATGCCGGACTTCTCGGCGAGTGCCACCGCCTCGCTGAACGCGAGCATCTGAACGGCGAGATTCAGGTTGGTCGCGATCTTCATCGTCACCGCGAGCCCCAGCTCGCCCACGTGAGTGATCGTCGGCCCGATCGCCGTGAGATGTTCGCGCACTTTTTCGAGCCCCGCCGGATCGCCGCCGACCATGAACGAGAGCTGGCCCGCCTCCAGCGTGACGGGACTGCCGGAGACGGGCGCGTCGATCAGCGTGGCGCCCCGCGCGGCGACCGCCCGGCCGAGCTCTCGCGTGACGTCAGGCCCGACCGTGCTCATCTCGGCCCAGACCGCGCCGCGTCGGAGCCCTGCGATCACGCCGTCGGGGCCGAGGGCGATCGCGCGGAGCGCGGCGCTGTCGGTCACCATGCTGAAGACGGCGTCCGAGGCCTCGGCGACGGCGCGCGGCGAGTTCTCGAGCGTGAGGCCAGCGGCGACCAGCACCCGTGCCTTCTCGGGTGTCCGGTTGTAGCCGACGACGCGACGGCCCGCGTCGAGCAGCCGCTTCGCCATGCGGCCTCCCATCGTGCCGAGCCCGACGAAGCCGAGCGTCGCCATCAGTCGTTTCCCTCGTCGGCGACGGCGATCGCGCTGATCTCGAGCTTGCAGCGCGGATGGGTGGCGAGGCGGGACACCTCGACCGTGGTCGTCGTCGGCAGGTGACCGCCGAGGTACGCGGCCCAGACACGGTTGAGATCGTCCTGCTCGGCGACGTCGGTCAGGAAGCGCGTCGCCGAGACCAGGTCGGCGAGCGTACAACCGACCGCCGCGAGCGTCTTCTTGAGGTTCTCCATCGCGAGGACCGCCTGCTCACGCATCGTCGAGGGCAGGTCGAACTCTTCCTCGCGATGCGGGTGGCTGTGATAGACGGCCGCCGCGGTGACGCCCGAGAGAAACACGAGTCTCCCGCGACTCACGACGATGCCCGGCGCGTAGGGCATCACCACGTCGGTGCGCCGGTCGGCGTGGTGGACGATCGAGATTTCTTTCGCCATCGAGACCCTCCGCAAGTCGCTCGGGCATCCTACCACGGCGCGGTGAGCATTCCGGTCGGGTACACTGGGGCCGATGCCGGTGATCCTCGTCCTCGAGGACGACACGGCGACGCGGGACGCTCTCACGGAAACTCTGCGTCGCCTCTTCCCGCGCGCGCGCGTCATCGCGACGCGAACCGACACGGAGCCCGCGGCCGTCGAGCGAGAAGGCGCCAACGTGGTCCTGGCCACGCTGCCGATCGCCGAGCGCCTCTGCCGCGAGACGGCGTGTCTCGCAGCGCGGACAGTCGCGTTGACGCCCGCGATGGGCCCGGATACCCTCATGAGGGCCGAAGCCCTCGGCGTCCGCGCGTCGCTGCGCGCTCCGGCCAGTGCCGAGCACCTTCGGACCGTGCTCGGGCCAATGCTCGATGGGTAGTGCGAGCCGAAGCGGGGCCTCCGCTGAGGGGAGCTCTTCAGGACTGAGCGGACTCGGGCCGATCGACACGATCGCTTCACGCTGGGTCGAGACCGATGCCGACCTCGCCGCGATCTCACAGCGCCTTCGAGCGCCGGGCGAGATCGCGCTCGACACGGAAGGCGACAGCCTGCACCACTACCCGGAGCGTCTGTCGCTCATCCAGCTGGCCGTGTCGTCCCGCGACGTCTGGCTCGTCGATCCCCTGGCGCTCGACGATCTCACGCCGCTCGCCCCCGTGTTCACCACGCCGTCCGTCGTGACGGTGCTCCACGCCGGAGACAACGACCTCGTCCAGCTCAAGCGCCGTGGATTCGGGTTCGCGTCGCTCTTCGACACCTCCATCGCCGCCCGCTTCCTCGGCGCCACGGCCCTCGGCCTCGACGTCTTGCTTCAGAACTACCTCGAAGTGGAGCTACCACCCTCGAAGCAGCGCGACGACTGGTCGCGGCGCCCTCTCTCCGAGGCCCAGCGCCGCTACGCCGAGGCCGACGTGCTTCATCTCTTCGCGCTCAAGCGCCGGCTCACCGAGGAGCTGGTGCGGATGGGCCGACTCTCCTGGGTCGAGGAGGAATGCGCTGCGCTCGCGGCCCAGCCCGTCGGCCAGCGGGTTCAGGACCCCAACGCCTTCGCCGGCCTCAAGGGCGCTCGCGACCTGCCGCTGCGCAACCTCGGGATCCTCCGGGAGCTGTACGAGCTCCGGGAGCAGCTCGCGCGCGAGACCGATCGCCCGCCGTTCAAGATCCTCGGCGAGGAGACGCTCGTGCGGCTGGCCCAGACGCCGCCCGACGACGTCACGCAGCTCGCGCTGGTCCCGGGTTGCACGCCCAAGGTGATCGCCCGATGGGGCGAGGCGATCCTGTCGGCCGCGGCCCGTGCCCAGGCCTTGCCGGAGGATTCGTTGCCGACGCTCGAGCGCCAGCCACGGCTCAGGCTTCCGGCGATCGTCGCCCGCCGAATCGAGTCGCTCCGGCAGTGGCGGAAGGAGGCGGCGCCACGGTTCGGGCTCGAGCCGGGACTGCTCCTGCCCAACCGGCTGATCACGATTGTCGCCGTCGCGGGGCCGCGCGAGCCTGATGCGCTTGCCTCGCTGGACGGCGTGCGCCGCTGGCGGGCCGAGACCTTCGGCGCCGAGATCATTGCCGCGCTGGCCTCGTCGTGAGAAGGTGGACCTCACCATGAGCGATTGGCGTGTCCATCTCGTCGACGACGATGCAGGCCTCACAGCGATCCTTCGCGAGGCCAGGATCGTGGCGGTGCTCGGTGCCAAGGCTGACCCTTCCGAGGCGGCGCACTACGTACCGGCCTACCTCGTAGCTCGCGGCTACCGCGTCCTGCCCGTGAATCCGAAGTTCGCCGGCCGTCGTCTCCATGACGCGCCGACGGTGGCCGGATTGAAAGATCTCTCGGAGCCGGCTGACGTGGTCGAGATCTTCCGTCGTCCCGAATACCTTTCGGGCCACGCCGACGAGATCCTGACGTTGCCGTGGCGACCGAAGGCGGTCTGGTTCCAACTCGGGATCCGGAACGACGCGGCTGCCGAGAAGCTCGCGCGGGCTGGGATCCGGGTGGTCCAGGACCGCTGCATGATGCCGGAGCACCGTCGCCTCATGAAGGCGGGCTTCTCCCAACCGGGGGGAGTCGAGAGGGGGGCGTAAGCCCCGCTCGCCCGACAAATGGCAGGCGAATACGCGTTTGTCATAAAGGATCTTCGGAAAGTCGTCCCGCCCAAGCGGGAGATCCTCCGGGGCATCTGGCTCTCGTTCTTCCACGGGGCCAAGATCGGTGTGCTCGGCGCCAACGGCGCGGGCAAGTCCACGTTGCTCCGGATCATGGCCGGCGTCGACAAGGACTTCCTCGGCGACGCGTTCCCCGCCGCCGGGCTACGCATCGGATACCTTCCGCAGGAGCCCCAGCTCGACCCAGCGAAGGACGTCCGCGCCAACGTCGAGGAGGGCGTCGCCGAGGTCCGCGCCCTGCTGACGCGCTTCGAGGAGGTCAGTGCCCGCCTGGGTGAGCCGGTCGAGGCCGACGAGATGGAGAAGCTGCTCGATGAGCAGGCGCGGTTGCAAGATCGGATCGACGCCGTGAATGCCTGGGATCTCGACCGCACCGTCGAGCTCGCGATGGACGCGCTCCGGGTGCCGCCCGGCGACATGGAGGTCGCCAAGATCTCGGGCGGCGAGCGCCGGCGCGTGGCGCTCTGCCGACTCCTCCTCTCGCGCCCGGACATGCTGTTGCTCGACGAGCCCACCAATCACCTCGACGCCGAGTCGGTCGCGTGGCTCGAGCGCTACTTGAAGGAATACCCGGGGACGGTCGTCGCGATCACCCATGACCGCTACTTTCTCGACAACGTCGCCGGCTGGATCCTCGAGCTCGATCGCGGACACGGCATTCCATGGGAGGGCAACTATTCGTCCTGGCTCGAGCAAAAGGGCCAGCGCCTCGAGCAGGAAGAGAAGGCGGATCTCTCGCGCCAGCGCACGCTCGCCCGCGAGCTCGAGTGGGTCCAGATGGCGCCGCGCGCCCGCCAGGCCAAGAGCAAGGCGCGTCTTGAGGCCTACGATGCGATGCTCAACGAGTCGTTCGAGAAGCGCGCGACGGCGCTCGAGATCGCCATCCCGCCCGGGCCGCGACTCGGCGACATCGTCGTCGAGGCCGACGACGTCCGGAAGGCGTACGGAGACCGAGGGCTGATCGACGGCCTCTCGTTCAAGCTGCCCCGCGGCGGCATTGTCGGTGTCATCGGTCCCAACGGCGCGGGGAAGACGACGCTCTTCCGAATGATCGTCGGGCAGGAGAAGCCGGATTCCGGCACGCTCCGCATCGGCGAGACGGTGAAGCTCGCCTATGTCGACCAGAGCCGCGATGCCCTCGAGGGCCAACGCACCGTCTGGGAGGAGATCTCGGGCGGCGCCGACACGCTCATGCTCGCAGGCCGGCCCGTGCAGTCGCGCAGCTACGTCGCCTCGTTCAACTTTCGGGGCAGCGACCAGCAGAAGCGCGTTGCGGACCTCTCGGGCGGCGAGCGAAACCGCCTGCACCTGGCGACGGTGCTCAAGAGCGGCGCCAACCTGCTGCTCCTCGACGAACCGACGAACGACCTCGACGTGGACACGCTGCGCGCACTGGAAGACGGCCTGCTCGAATTCGCGGGCTGCGCGCTGGTGATCAGCCACGACCGCTGGTTCCTCGACCGGATCGCGACCCACATGCTGGCATTTGAGGACGAAGGCCGCGTCGTCTGGTTCCAGGGCAACCATGCCGACTATGAGGCCGACCGCCGCCGGAGACTCGGCGCCGAGGCCGAGCGCCCGCACCGCCTGCGGTTCAAACGCCTCCGGCGCGATTGACAAGGGGTCGCGAGCAGCAGATCAGCGTGTTCTCCCCCGTCCGCCGCACGCGGCGAAGCCTGACCTCGCGGAAGTAGAGCCGCAGCGTGCGGGCGAGCGGCCGCGGGTCGCCGCGCCGGTGGCGGTTCACGACGAGCGATCCCCGCGGCGTGACCAACGGAACCACGGCGAGGAGCTTCGGCAACGCGACCTCCGGCTCGTCGGCGTACGAGACGTCGTCCATCACGTAGTCGAATTGCCGTCCGGCCTGTGCGAGCCCGGTGACGGCGGTCTCGGCGTCCGCGCAGACGATCTCCAGCTTGCCGACACGATCGAGCCCGAACCACTCGCTGGCAACACGCACGATGAGCGGATCGCGCTCGATCACGGTGATGTGCCGTGGGGCGGAGAGACGGTGGAGCAGGTGGACCTGCGTGCCGCCGCCCAGGCCGACGAGCAGCGCCGACGGTCGCCGGGGGAGCTCGACGGCGTCGAGCGCCTTCCACCAGTATTCGCGGCGTACCGGTCTCCAGTCGCCGTTGAGCGGATAGATCGAGAGGATTTCACCATGCACCATGAGCCGGCGCTCTGTGCCGCGGTCGATCACGCGGATCCGGCCCGACAGGCGCGACCATCCTCTGAAGACGATGCGCGACCGCTTCAGCTTGGCGCCGTCACCAACGCGGTGCCCGTCACGGGGAGCGATCTTCACCACGGTCGCTTCGCCCCCGCGGGGGTCCCAGCCCCCGGCCGCCCTGCGGCTCGCACTACGGTCATAGGCTCGCCTCGAACGGCGGGGCCCCAGCCGCCCCACGACGTCCTGCGGCTCGCACTACCGGGGCTGCATCCGGATCGCGCCGTCGAGCCGGATCGTCTCGCCGTTCAGCATCGCGTTCTCGATGATGTGCAGGGCCAGCGCCGCAAATTCCGCGGGACGGCCGAGACGCGACGGGAAGGGCACCTGCTTGCCGAGCGACGTGCGGACAGGATCGGGCAGGGTAGCGAGAAGCGGGGTGTCGAAAATGCCGGGCGCGATCGTCACCACGCGGATCCCGAGCTCGGCGAGGTCGCGCGCGACCGGGAGCGTCATGCCGACAATGCCGCCCTTCGAGGCCGAGTAGGCGGCCTGGCCGATCTGGCCGTCGAAGGCCGCGACCGACGCGGTGTTGATGACGACCCCGCGCTCACCCTCGGCCCCTGGGGTGTTCTTCGCCATGAGCGCGGCGACGAGTCGGATGCAGTTGAAGGTGCCGATGAGGTTCACCTGGATGACGCGGGTGAACTCTTCGAGCTTCGCCGGACCCGATCTCCCGACGGTTTTCATCGCCGTGCCGATGCCAGCGCAGTTGACGAGCACGTCGAGGCCGCCGAAGCGGTCCCGAGCGGTCTGGAGGGCCGCGCCTACCTCGTCACCGCTCGTGACGTCGGCGGGGGTGAAGATGGTCCGCTGGCCCATGGCCTTCGCGACGTCCGCACCCGCTGAGGCCGGGCGATCGAGCAAGGCGACACTAGCGCCGGCGGCGACGAGACGTTCAGCGGTAGCGCGCCCGAGGCCCGAGGCGCCCCCGGTCACGATTGCTTTCACGGTGCGGAGTTCCATGGCACCTCTCCTCGGCCCGCATTCTAGCCGATCGCATCCTCTAGCCTAACCCCACTATCTAGTAGAGTTTTCCCTTTGATCCCCAATATCTTCGTCTTGCTTCATACTCGTCACGTGATTAGCCTTTTGACCCATGCACAGTCACAAAACTCAGGAGGGCGCGCCCGATACGGGCGGTCCGACACCGAAGCATGCGGTTCCGATCCGCGGTGAGATCACCGAGATCGTCGGGGCGCCGTCGTCCGGCCGCACGAGCCACCTCGTTGCGTGTCTCCGTGACGTCGTGAGCCGGGGTGAAACCGCCGCCCTCGTCGACACCGAGGAGACGTTCGACCCGGGGTTCGCTTCGCAGGCCGGGGTCGATCTGCGCCGTCTTCTGTGGGTCCGCTGCGGAGGGCATCGCGACGTGGCGCTGCGCGCCGCCGACATGCTCGTTCGCTGCCCGGGGTTCGCGCTGGTTGCACTCGACCTGGGCGAGCGGGTACCTCGACTTTCCACGACGCTGGCATTCCGCCTGAAGTTCGCGGTCCGGCGGACGGACGTGGCGCTTCTGATCGTCGGCCGTCGGCGGCTCACCGGGTCGAGCGCGGCGCTGGCTATCGAGACTCTGCGAGAGGGGATCGAGTGGGCCGGTCCCGGACCCGTTCCCACGCGGCTCGCGCGCGTGCGCACGACGACGCGGGTGCTCCGCTCCCGCTGTGCGGCGCCCGGCTGGTCGCCGTCGCTCTGGTGGAGCGCGTGAGCCGGTTCGGCTGCGTGCTGGTGGAGCATTTCGATGCCGCCGCCGTCGAGCGGTGCGAACCCGCGCTCCGCGAGTCTCCGCTGGCAATCATCAATGCGAGCGCCCCGACGGCGAAGATCAAGACGATCCTCGAGGCGAATGCCGAGGCCCACGAGCAGGGCGTGCGTCCGGGCATGACGGAGACGGAAGCACGCGCCCGCTGCCCGAGGCTGGTGACCCGACCGTGGGTGGAGGAGTACGTCGTGGCGGCGCGTTACGCCCTTCTCGAATCAGCCCTGGCCGTCTCGCCGCGAATCGAGGACGGCGGGGCGGGGCTCGTCTACGTCGACACGGTCGGCCTCGAGCGGCTCATCGGCGATCCCGCGTCCATCGGACGCCGTCTCGTGCATCAGGCGCGAGCCGTTGGGCTCACGGCGCGTGTGGGGCTCGCGGTAAGCCGCACGGCCGCGCGAGTGGCGGCGGCGCGCGCGACGGGCGCCGTGACGGTCATTCCCCCCGGCCGCGAGCGTGCGGCGCTCGCCCGGGCGCCGCTCGCCGCGCTCGACCTCACCCCGGATCTCGCCGCGACCCTCGCCCGGTGGGGCGCGCGGACCCTCGGCGAGCTGGCCGCGCTGCCTCGCGATGGCCTGGCCATGCGCCTCGGCCCCGCCGGGCTCCGTGCCCACGATCTGGCGCTCGGCCTCGATCGCGATCCGTTCCAGCCCTGGACGCCGCCGCCGTTCTGGGAAGAAGCGCAGGGACTCGAGTGGGAGATCGACTCGATCGGGGCCCTCGCCCTCGTGCTCGAGACCCTGCTCGAGCGCCTCGGCCAGCGGCTCGCCGCGGTGGCGCTCGCCGCCGACGCGCTCGAGGTCAGGCTCGGCCTCGCCTCCGGCGGGTACCATGCGCGTGCCGTCTCGCTCGCCTACCCGATGGGCGAGGTGAAGCCGATGCTCACCCTGCTCGTCTTCGACCTCGAGGCGCATCCGCCGCAGGCCCCCGTGACGCGCGTCGCAGTCAGCGCTCATCCGATCCGGACATCGGCGGGGCAGGGAGGACTCTGGCAACCGCCCGCTCCTGTCCCCCGCGATCTCGTCTCGGTGCTCGCGCGCCTCGCGGCCCTCGTCGGCGCCGATAATCTGGGTTCCCCCGCGCTCGTCGATTCGCACCGCCCCGACGCCTTCACGATGCTGGCGTTCTCGCCGCCAATCGAGCTCGAACCGTTCGATCATCGTGGGCCGCGGGGGTGGCGCTCCCCGCGCCAGGACCCGGCCACCCCCGAGGAGCCCGAGCATCGGCTCGCGCTCAGGCGGACGCGGCCGGCGAGCCGCGTGGACGTCGAGACGGCGGGCGAGCGACCAGCGCGCGTGGACGCGCGGCACGTCGTCGCGTGCGCGGGCCCGTGGCGCGCGTCGGGCGAGTGGTGGGATGCCGAAGCGTGGGCGCGCGACGAGTGGGACGTTGTGCTCGGTGACGGCGCGCTCTGCCGGCTCGCTCGGGATCGCCTCACCGGTCACTGGTATCTCGACGGTGTGTACGACTGACCATGTTCATCGAGCTCCACGCGCAGTCGGCGTTCTCATTCCTCGAAGGCGCCGAGCACCCCGAGGTGTTCGCCGCCGAAGCGGCCCGGCTCGACATGCCCGCCGTCGCCTTGATCGATCGCGATGGCGTCTACGGCGCGGCCCGGTTGGCCCGTGCGGCCGCGCACGCGGGCGTGAAGCCGATCGTCGGTAGCGAGATCACGCTCGTCGACGGCGCGCGCCTGCCGCTGCTCGTGGAAGACCGGGAGGGCTACCAGAACCTCTGCCGTCTCATCACACGGATGAAGCTCGGCGCCGCCAAGGGGGCCGCCGCGACCGCCCTCGACGACCTCGAGCCGTATGCCGCCGGGCTCGTGTGTCTCACCGGGGGCGCGCGCGGTCCGCTCGCGCTCCGGCTCGCAGCCGGCGACGGCGCCGGCGCCCGCCAGGTCCTGGCCAGGCTCGTGGCGATCTTCGGGCGCTCGAACTGCTTCGTCGAGGTCCAGCGTCATTTCGTCCGCGAGCAGGAAGAGATCCTCCAGGGCCTGGTGACGCTCGCGCGCGCGGCCCGCCTGCCGCTCGTCGCGTCCAACCAGCCGCTCTTCGCGCGCCCGGAGGGCCGGCCGCTCGCCGACGTCTTCACGTGCATCCGCGAGAAGACCGATCTCGATCGCGCGGGCCGTCGGCTCCTGACGAATGGCGAGCGCTGGTTGAAGGGCGGGGGTGAGATGATGCAGCTCTTCCGGGATCTCCCCGACGCCCTCGCCAACACCGGGGAGCTGGCGCTGCGATTGGCCTTCACGCTGAAGGACCTCGGGTACCGATTCCCGGAGTTCCCGCTGCCCCCCGGCCAGACGCCGCTCGGCCACCTGCGCGAACTGACCGAGCGCGGCGTCAGGGCGCGGTACGGTGCCGGCCCGCTCGCGGCGCGCGCGCGCCGTCAGATCGCGCACGAGCTCGACCTCATCGGTCGGCTCGACCTCGCGGGCTACTTCCTGATCGTGTGGGACATCGTCGAGTACTGCCGGACCCACGACATCCTCGTCCAGGGACGCGGCTCGGCGGCCAACAGCGCGGTCTGCTACGCGCTCGGGATCACCGCGGTGGATCCGGTGGGCATGGAACTCTTGTTCGAACGTTTTCTCAGCGAAGCGCGAGGAGAGTGGCCCGATATCGACCTGGATCTGCCGAGTGGCGAGCGGAGAGAAGCGGCGATCCAGCATGTCTATCGGCAGTACGGACGACACGGAGCGGGGATGACCGCCAACGTGATTTCGTATCGAGGCCGGAGCGCAGCGCGCGAAGTCGGCCAGGCGCTCGGGCTCCCGCGCGACATGCGAGACCGGCTCGCGCAGCTCGTCGCGAACTGGGGCTACCAGGATCCGGACGAGCTTCTGACGAAGCATCTGCCCGAGGCCGGCTGCGATCCGACCGCCCCGCGGATCCGGCGCTTCGCCACGCTCTGGACGCGGATCCAGGACTTGCCGCGGCATCTCGGCCAGCACTCGGGTGGGATGGTGATCGCCGCGGGCCGGCTCGACGACGTCGTGCCGCTCGAGCCCGCGACGATGCCGGGCCGGGTCGTCGTCCAGTGGGACAAGGACGACTGCGCGGGGCTCGGCATCGTCAAGGTGGATCTGCTCGGGTTGGGGATGATGTCGGTGCTCCAGGATTCTTTGACGCTCGTCCGCGAGACCGGGGGCGAGGTGGATCTCGCTGGGCTACCGTCTGACGATCCCGCCGTGTACCGGAGCCTGCAGGAGGCCGACACGATCGGCGTGTTCCAGGTCGAGAGCCGCGCCCAGATGGCGACGCTCCCGCGCGTCCGTCCCGAGCGGTTCTACGATCTCGTCGTGCAGGTCGCGATCATCCGCCCCGGACCGATCGTGGGCAATATGGTACATCCCTACATCCGGCGCCGGCGCGGCCGCGAGCCCGTCACGTATCCGCATCCGAGTCTCGAGCCGATCCTCCGTCGCACGCTCGGCGTGCCGCTGTTCCAGGAGCAACTCTTGGGGATGGCGATGGTGACCGCCGGCTTCACGGCGACGGAGGCCGAGGAGCTCCGGCGGGCGTTCGGCTTCAAACGGAGCGAGCGACTCATGGCCGAGGTGGAGACGAAGCTGCGGGCGGGCATGGCGCGGCAGGGGATCCACGGCGCCGCCGCCGAAGAGATCGTGCACGCGATCACCGCGTTCGCGCTCTACGGCTTTCCCGAGTCGCACGCCTCGAGCTTCGCGCTGCTCGCCTACGCGAGCGCGTACCTGCGCGTGCACCATCCGGCGGCGTTCTACGCGGCGCTCCTCAACAACCAGCCGATGGGGTTCTATCATCCGGCGACCCTCGTGAAGGACGCGCAGCGCCACGGCCTGCGCATCCTGCCGATCGACGTCGCGCGCTCGCAGTGGTTGTGTACGGTCGAGCGCACCGATGGCGGCCTCACGGTGCGGATGGGATTGCGGTACGTCAAAGGGCTGCGCGAGCGGGCGGCCCGCGCGATCGTCGAGGCGCGGGAGGAAGCGCCGTTCGGCTCCATCCACGACCTCGCCCGCCGGGCCCACCTCGAGCGCGACGAGCTGGAAACGCTCGCGGCCATCGGCGCGCTGGCGCCGCTCGGGGGGACCCGGCGGGCAAATCTCTGGACGGCGGCCGTGCCGCCCCCCGGACCGTTGTTCATGGACCCGCCGCGCGAGCCCAGCCCGTTGAGCGAGATGACGGACGTCGAGCGCCTCGCCGCCGACTACGCCGGCACGAGCGTGACGCTCGGCCGCCACCCGATGGCGCTGCGACGCGCGGCGCTCAGGCACCGGGGCGTGCTGAGCGCGCGCGAGCTCGCGGGCGTCGAGGACGGCGCCAGAGTCCAGGTGGCGGGCAGCGTCATCGTCCGCCAGCGTCCTGGCACCGCGAAGGGGTTCGTCTTTCTCTCTCTCGAGGATGAGACGGGCATCGCGAATGTGATCGTGACGCCGCCGATCTTCGCGCGCCATCGCGTGACGCTGGTGGCCGAGCCGTATCTCCTCGTCGACGGGATCGCGCAGCAGCAGGACGGCGTCATCTCGGTGCGCGCGGTCAGGGCCCGGGGTCTTCCCGCCCTCGGCCACCACGTCCCGTCTCACGACTTCGGGTAACATGCGGGTTCGGAGGGGACCAATGTTCGATCTCAACGGGAAAGTCGCGATCGTCACCGGCGGTAACGGCGGGATCGGCCTCGGCATGGCCCGCGGCCTGGCGGGCGCGGGCGCTCGCGTCGTCGTGGCGGCGCGTAACCAGACGAAGTCCGCCGCCGCCGTCCGCGAGCTGGAGAAGCTCGGCGGTCAGCCGCTCTCGATCGCCGTCGATGTCGCCGACGAAGCGTCGGTCAACGCCCTGGTCCGGTCCACGGTGGATCGGTGCGGCCGTCTCGACATCCTCGTGAACAACGCGGGGACCAACGTCCGCAAGCAGCCCCAGGACTACACGCTCGCCGAGTGGCACCAGGTCCTCGACACGAACCTTACCAGCGCGTTCCTGTGCTCCCGGGCCGCCTTCGCGCCCATGAAGGCGGCCGGTGGCGGCAAGATCATCAACATCGGCTCGATGATGTCGATCTTCGGCGTTTCGTTTTCCCCGGCGTACGGCCCGAGCAAGGGCGGCCTGGTCCAGCTGACCAAGTCGCTCGCGACCGCCTGGGCGAAGGACAACATCCAGGTGAACGCGGTGCTCCCGGGGTGGATCGACACCGAGCTGACGCAGGGCGCTCGTCGCCAAGTCCCGGGCCTCCACGAGAACGTGCTCAGGCGAACGCCCGCCGGGCGCTGGGGCACGATGGAAGACATGGCCGGTGTCGCCGTCTTTCTGGCGAGTGCCGCCTCGGACTTCGTCACCGGGACCGCCATCCCCGTGGACGGCGGGTACTCTGTCCTGGGCTGAGCATGACCTCGCGACACAGACGCGTGGTGGGCGGAAAATCACCGCTGGTACGATCTTTGACGGTCAGGCGCGGATCGTCAGGTTGCGCGATCTCGACATCGAGTCGCGCCCGAGGCTAGGTGGCGGAGGTGGCGCAAGCGGTGGAGACCAATTTCGCCCGCCTGGTCCGTCTCCCGTAGTCCGAACGTCCAAATTTCTTTGCGACCCCGCGTCGGTTCCTGCTACGCTCACGCCATGAGTATTCAACGAATCGTCGCCGTGTTCCTGGTCCTTGCGTTTACGGTCGGGTGCGCCTCGGTTTCCACCAGACCCGTGCGGAGCGAGTTCGAAGACATTCCGGTGCCGAAGGGGCTCGCGTACCAGGCAGGCAAGTCGACGGTCATCGAGTCGCCGACGGTCAAGGCCGCGCGGCTCGTGTATCGCGGTCGCCTGGAGGTCGAGAGCCTGAGCGTGGCCATGCGGACCACGCTGGAGGCGAACGGCTGGCGCCACGTCAGCAGCACCTCCGCCGCGGAGCATGGCATCACGCACGTCTACGAAAAGGCCGGCAGCTCGCTGGAGGTTCGCCTGCTCGACGGCTGGTGGTTCACGTACGTCGAGTTGACCGCGAGCCGTGCTCTCCAGCACGCGACGACCACGAAGTAGGCGGAGGTTCCGGGCCGGGGGAGAGCTGGGGACTGGCCCTCCGCCGACCCGTGTTGTCAGGAGTGCGCCGACCGCACCGACGCGATCAGACCTCGTGGGCTGTTGGCTAACGTGGTCGGCGGAGGGCCTGTCCCCGGCTCCCGGCCCGGAGCGCCGCTACGGCTTCCTCCACGCTCCCCCGTCGCGCGCGATAAACGCGTCAGCTTCCTGAGGTCCCCAGGAGTTGGCTTCGTAGAGATAGGGCGGGGGCGCCGAGGCCTGGATCCACGCGTCGAGCACCGGACCGAGAAGCCACCAGGCCTTTTCCACCCAGTCGGCCCTCGCGTAGAGCGTCGAGTCCCCATGCACCGCATCGAGCAGGAGCCGCTCGTACGCTTCGGGCGGCTCGGCACCGAACACCTCGCCGTAACGAAAGTCGAGGCCTACGGGCCCGAGCTTGAGATCCGGCCCCGGTGTCTTCGCCGCGACGGTCAGGGCCATGCCCTCGTCGGGCTGGATGCGGATCACGAGCTCGTTCGGCTCGACGCCGGCCGGATCGCGATGAAAGATCATGTGGGGGGTGCGGTGGAACCGGATCGCGATCTCGCTCACCCGCTTCGCCATGCGCTTGCCGGTTCGCAGATAGAAGGGCACCCCGGCCCAGCGCCAGTTGTCGACGGTGAGCCGCAGGGCCGCATACGTCTCGGTTTTTGAATCCGGCGCGACCCCTTTCTCCTGCCGGTAACCCGGGACCGGCTTCCCCCCGACGAAGCCGGGGCCGTACTGCCCCCTGAGCGCCACCTCGTCGACCTTGCGCGGATCGATCGGCCGGATGGCATGCATCACCTTGTTCTTCTCGTCGTGCACCGGGCTGGCGTCGAAGGTGACGGGCGGCTCCATCGCGATGAGGCACAAGAGTTGAAGCAGGTGGTTCTGCACCATGTCGCGCAGCGCGCCCGCCTCCTCGTAGTACGCGCCGCGCGTCTCCACGCCGATCGATTCGGCGACGGTGATCTGGATCTCGGCCACGTGGTTACGGTTCCACAGCGGCTCGAAGATCTCGTTGGCGAACCGTAGCACGAGCAGGTTCTGGACGGTCTCTTTCCCGAGATAGTGGTCGATGCGGTAGATCTGGTCCTCGCGAAAGACTCGGCCCAGCTGGCTGTTGAGCGCTCGCGCGCTCTCGTAATCGTGCCCGAAGGGCTTCTCGACGATGATGCGTGTCCAGCCCCCCTGTGGGTGCGCGAGCCCCGAGGCGCCGAGGTTCTCGACGATCGCGTCGTACAGGCTCGGAGGCGTCGCGAAGTAGAAGAGCCGGTTCGCGGGTCCGGAGCGGGCCCCTTCGATGGCCTTCATGGCATGCTCGAGTTGCGCGTAGAGCGCGGGATTGGCGGGATCGCCGGCGACGTAGGAAAGGGACGCGGCGAAGCGGTCCCAGACGTTCGCGGAGGGCGGCTGGGTGCGCGCGAACTCGCGGACGGCCTCCCGCATGCGCCGGCGAAACTCGTCATGACTCACCTCGCTGCGCGCGCTGCCGATGATCGCGAAGGGCTCCGGCAGCGTGCGCCCGGCGTAGAGGCTCCAGAGCGCGGGCACGAGCTTCCGGCGCGTCAGGTCGCCGGACGCCCCGAAGATCACCAGCGTGAACGGCTCGTCGGTCCCCGTTGGCATCGCTACTGAGCCTCGGCAACCGGATGAAGCGCTGCCGCCGCGCGATCGGTGAGCCAGACGAGCTCGCCGTCGGTCGGCCGGGCGAGTGCGGCCGGCAGCCTCGCCGGCTCGGACAGCACGGTCCTGACGATCTTCGCCTTCTCGGGACCCGTCACGAGGAAGACGACGCGCGCCGCGGCGTTCAGGACCGGGAAAGTGAGCGTCAGCCGCTGCGGGATCTGTGCGGCGGCGACGTGCACCGCGGCGACGGTGCGGAAGACCTCCCGGAGTACGGGCGAGCCGGGGAACAGGGATGCCGTGTGCCCGTCGACACCGAGGCCGAGGAGCACGACGTCGAAGCGCGGGAGCTCGCCACGGCGCGTTCCGAAGGCCTCGGCGAGCGCCGCCGCGTACGCGGCGGCGGCCCCATCGCCGTCGGCGTGCTCGGCACACATCCGGAAGATCTGGACCGGAGGAATGGGGACACGCGACAGGAGCGTCTCGTATGCCATCCGATAGTTCGATTCGGGGTGATCGGGCGGCACGGCGCGCTCGTCGCCGAAGAAGACCCACGTCCGGTCCCAGCGCATGCGCTCGCTGAATGCCGGAAGCGCGAGCCGTGCATACGTCGCGCGCGGGGTCTCCCCTCCGGCCAGGCACAGCATGAATCGGCCGCGCTCCCTCACGGCCTCGGTTGCGGCGTCGACGATGAGATGGGCCGCGGTCTCGGCGAGCGCGGCAGGGTCCGCGCACACCGTCAGGTTGACGTCCGATGCCATGCTCAAATCATACCCTCTCGTCAAGGCGGCGCTGGCGCTCGATCGCCTCGCGGTAGCGTGCGTGGTGGGCGCGGTCGGGCACGAACGTCTCCCCGAGCGTCTGGCGGGCCGTGACGAGATCCGGCACGACGCCGAGTGCCTCGAGAGCGAGCAGCGCCGCCCCACGGCTCGTCGCCTCGGGCTCCGCCGACCACATGACGGGGCGTCCGAGGGCGTCGGCAATGATCTGGGTCCAGGCGCGGGAGCGGCCGAGGGCGCCGCCGGAGGCGACGACCGCATGGTCTGCGGACGCGCAGGGGGCCACGAGGCTGTAGACCATCGCGAGCCGGAGCGCCACGGCCTCGAGTACGGCGCGCACGATCTCGACAGCGCTCGTGTCCAGCCGAAGGCCGCTGACCAGACCGCGCCGCCCGCCGCGCCATCCCGGCGATCGCTCGCCACCCAGATGGGGAAGAACCGTGAGGCCGTGTCCGTCCGCCGGCAGCGCGGCGAGCGCCGCTTCGATTTCATCGTCGCGCCCGAGGCGCAGCACCTGGCGGCTCCACGCGTAGACGTTGCCCCCTTCCGACGTCGATCCCCCGACAACCGCGCGGGCGCGATCCACCCGGTACCGCCAGAGTCCGCGCGGTGGGGCGGGCGGATCGCGGGTAACCACCCTGAGGGCGGCCGAGGTGCCTACGTTGAGGGCAATGCGCGCGGCATCGACGCAGTCGGAGCCGATATTGCTCGCCGCGCCGTCGCCGATCGCCGGAAACCAGCTCGCGGTTCGGAGTGCCGGCCACCGGCCAGCCCACGGCGCGCGCAGCCCACGCCGCGGTTCAGTCCGATCGGCGAGCGGGAAGAGGCGGCGCTCTTCGATCTCGGCCGCGGCGAGCGCTTCCGGGTCCCACCGGGTGGTCTCCTGATCGAAGAGCCCTGTGCCCGAGGCCATCGACACGCTCGTCGTCGCTTCACCGAACAGCGAGAGCTCGAGAAACTCCCCGAACGACCCCCACCGCGCGACGCGCTGGGCCTCGGCAGGGCGCTCCCGAGCGAGCCAGCGGAGCTTGGCGGGCCAGTATGACGAATGCAGATGACAGCCGGTGCGCCTGTGGAGTGCCTCGTCGTCCAGCGCCGAGCGGAGCAGCTGGGCGTCCTCGACGCTGCGGGTGTCGGCCCACATGTAGACGGGTGTGATTGGACGACCTCCGGCGTCGAACCCGAGAAGTCCATGCCAAAATGTCGCGACGCTGACCGCACGAGTTTCCTCGGGGGGCCGATTCGGGTGGATGGCGTCGAGGCACGCGACGACCCCTTCGAGCAATCGCGTCGGGTCGTGCTCAACCCCGCCATCCGGCGTCAGGGTTGGCGTGTACTGCACCTGGTGCGAGCGCCCGACGATCGCCCGCCCCGCACCGTCGTAGAACGCGGCGCGGACAGACGAGGTCCCGACGTCGAGCGCGATGACCATTGCGTTAAGATAGCCCCCATGGCGGAGAGCTGGGAAGTTCTGACATTGAGAGGATTGGCGGCCACCGACGAGCGCGCCGAGAAGTTCACGGGTACCCTCGTCATTCACCGTGAGGGCAATGCGGAGCCGGTGGAGTCGGTGTCGGTGTCCATCAAGCGTACGGTCCTCGCCGAGCTCCACGAGAACCTCGGGCGCCTCCTCGCCCGGTCCACAGGGATCAGACGGAGACCCTCATGACACGCATTCGTGTTCTGAGTCCGGTTGGCGTCGCCACCGCGACATAGTGACCGTCCCGCCGCTGCCCGAATCGCTCGTCGGCTGTACGATCGGCTTCCTCGACAACAGGAAGGCGAATTTCGACCGTCTCGCCGACGAGATCGGCGGAATCCTGCGCGCCGAGCACGGCGTGAAGGCCGTCATCCATCGCCGCAAGGCCAACGCCGCGACCCCGGCCGCGCCGGAGATCCTCGCCGGCCTCGCGAAGGACTGCGACGTCGTCTTCGCCGGCTCAGCCGACTGAGGGTCTGCACGTCGTGGAGTCTCCACGACGCCATCGAGCTCGAGCCCTCGTTCAATCTCTATGGCGTCCAGGCGACGACCCACCCGGTCGCCCCGCTCCTGATCGTGCACGGCCTGATCGCCGCCGAGCTCGGCGTGCACGCCGGCAGCGGCTGCTTCGGCCCTGGCTTTCGCGCCAACGCGACGATCGGCCGGGCGATCCGACTCATTCTGATGAACGTCGGCGGCGCCTGGCCCGGCCGGCACGACATGGCGACCCAGGGAAGCCCCGCGAAGTTCTCCTACTGCATCGCCGAGCGAAGAGACGCGTCGCCCTGGGGCCCGCTCCACGAGGCCAATGTCGTCACCGTGTTCGGCGGTGAGCCGCCGCACAACGTGAACGATCACGTGTCGCCGACCGCCGCCGGCATTCTCGCGACCGTGGCCGACACGGCGGTCTCGCTCGGGTCGAACGTCGGCTGATCCCGAGCACGCCCAGACTATCGCGAAGGACGGATTCAGCCGACGACGACGCGCTGCTCCCGCAGGTGCCGTCGGCTGAAGACGTGATCGTCATGGTCGCCGGGGGTCCTGGCAAGCACTCTGCCGTCGTCCCGAACTGTACCTTCAGCCGCGCCGTTTCGCGCCCGATCCAGCCGATCTGACCTCTCGACGCCTCTCGGGCGACGGCCTCGCCACGTTGCTCGTGCCCGGATCATCGTCGATCGATGATCAAGAGGCCGAGCGCTATGACGAGCAGCAAGGCGCCGAGGCCGCCGCCGGCGCCGAGCCTCTCGCCGAAGAGCGTCACGCCCAGGATCGTCGCCGTCAAGGGCTCGAGGAGCGTGGTCACGCCGGCGACCGAGGCGGGCACGTGGCGGAGCCCGACGGTGTAGATGGCATAGGCGCCCGCGGTCGCGACCCCTCCGAGATAGAGCAGCCACGGCCAGCCGAGCGCCAGTTGGGCGAGCGGCGCCTCGGTCCAGAGGAGGGCCGGTGTCAGGAGGAGGGCGCCGATGGTGAACGTGAGCGCGGTCATGGGGAGCGGCGCCGAGCGCCGAAGACTCACCTTCGCCACGAGCACGTACAGCGCATAGGCCAGACCCGCAACGAGTGCCAGCAGCGCGCCGGCGAGGAATCGCGCCGATGGAGCGGATGACCCTGACGGCGCGGCGACGAGCAGCGCGGTGCCGATCACGCCCAGGCCGAGCGCCACGCGAACGGGCCTCGTCAGGCGCTCGCCGAGCAGCCACGGGGCGAGCGCGGCGATTGCGAGCGGCGCCGAGCAGATCGCGACGAGGGCGACGATCGCGATCCCGCTGAGCGTAACGGCCGGGAAGTACGCCGCCTGGTAACCGGCCATGCACGCCCCCATCGCGACGCAGCGCCAGCGGTCTCCGGGCGCGACGGCAAACGACCCGGGGGTCACCGACGTCGCGAGGAGCAGCAGGATGGCCGCGAGCCAGAGCCGCGCGACGCCGACCAGCAGCGGGCTGGCCGACGCGCGCTCGGCGAGCACCGTCATCACCGACCCGCTCGTCCCCCAGAAGATCGCGGCGAGCGCGATGAGGATCAGTCCGCCGACGGTCCACGGAGCTTGACGCGCTCGGTGCACCCCGCGATCATAGCCCGGGCGGCATTGGCCTGCGGCGCGTCGAAACGCCCGGGCCCACGCCGGACAGAAGGAGGGCTGTTCATGAAGATCGGATTTATCGGGACCGGCGCCATGGGCCAGCCGATGCTGGCGAACCTCGTGAAGAAGGGGCACAGCGTCGTCGCGTACGACGTGGCCGAGGCGGCCCTCGTCGGCGCCGTGAGGGTCGGCGCCGCCCGGACGGGCTCGGCGGCCGCGGCCGCGCGCGACAGTGAGCTGGTGATCACCGTGCTCCCGTCGTCGTCGCATGTTGAGTCGGCCTACCTCGCTGCCGGCGGCGTGCTGGAGGGCCTCGCCGCCGGCCGCCTCTGCATCGACATGTCCACGATCGATCCGAGCGTGTCGCGCCGGATCGCGGAGGCGGTCGTCCTGCGCGGCGCGCGCTTCATCGACGCGCCGGTATCGGGCGGCGTGCCCCGTGCGGTCGACGGAACGCTCGCGATCATGGTGGGCGCTGACGCGCACGACTTCGAGGAGGCGCGGCCCGTGCTGTCGGCGATGGGCGCCAACATCATCCACGTCGGGCCGGTGGGGTCGGGCGAAGTCGCCAAGCTCTGCAACAACCTGATCGCGGGTGTCGCGGCCGTGGCGGTGAGCGAGGCGTTCAGGATCGCCGAGGGGTTCGGCGTCGACCCGAAAGTCCTGACCGACGTCATCTCGAAATCGTCGGGCAACACCTGGGTCATGGAGCACATGCATCCGGTGCCCGGGCTCGTGGGAAAGGCGCCCTCGAGCCGCGACTACGCCCCGGGCTTCACCACGGACCTGATGGCGAAGGACCTCGGGCTGGCCGTCAACGCCGCCCGCGAGCTGCGCGTGCCGGTCGTCGTGGCGCCGGCGGCGCAGCAGGCGCTCCGGCTCGCGTCGTCCCACGGCCTCGGGCGGAAGGATTTCTCGTCGGTCTATATGTTCCTCAGAGCATCAAGCCGCGAAGCGCCGGTTTGATATACTGCCGACCGTTGTCCCGAGCGTGAACGGCTGAGGAGGCCCGCCGTGCCGACGTATGTCATGCTGAGCACGCTGTCCGAATCGGGGCGCAAGGTCCTCCGCGGGCGGCCCGGCTGGATCCGCAAGGTGAACGCCGACGTGCAACGCATGGGCGCGCGCGTCGTCGCCCAGTACGCGGTGCTGGGTCCCTACGACTTCGTCACCATCATCGAGGCGCCGGACAACGCCACCATCTCGCGCGTATCCGTCGAGCTCGGCGCGCGCGGCGGCGTCGCGGCGATGACGATGGCCGCGATCCCCCTCGACGAGTTCATCGCGCGGCTGGAGCGCAGCCGAGCCCACAAACGTTACGAAAGGAAGAAGCGGTGAGCGTTCTCAGGATCCACCCGGAGAAGTGCACCGGCTGCCTCCGCTGTGAGCTGGCCTGCTCGTACATGCAGACCGGTGATTTCCAGCCCGCGAAGTCCGTGATCCGCGTCTCTCCGTTCGAGGGACACACCTCCTACGCGCCCTATACCTGCACGCAGTGCGCGGAAGGGTGGTGCATGACTGCTTGCCCGGTGGGCGCGATCACGATCAACGCCGTGGGAGCCAAGGACGTCCTGGACGACCGGTGCGTCGGCTGCAAGCTCTGCACGATCGCCTGTCCCTACGGTACGATGTTCTACGATCCGGCGACGCGCAAGGCCTTCAAGTGCAATCTCTGCGGCGGCGCCCCGGCGTGCGCCGAGGCGTGCCCGACGGCCGCCATCACCTACGAAGACGTGACGACCGGGGACTGGCTCGGCGACTTCGCCCGCGAACGCACCGAACGCGTCCTCGCGGGGGTGCGGTGATGGCCGCCCGACACCTGATCATCGGCGGCGGCACCGCCGGGATGAACGCGATCCGCACCATCCGTGAAGAGGAGTCCGAGCGGTCGACGATCACGCTGGTGAGCGCGGAGAACCCGTACTCGCGGATGGTCCTGCCGTATTACCTCGACCGGTCGATCGCCGAATCGCACGTCTTCACCGCGACCGGGAAGGTGCTGGCCGACTGGGGGGTGACGACCCATCTGGGCAAGCGCGCGACTGCGCTCGACACGAAGGCGAACGTGTGCACCCTCGAGGACGGCACGACCGTCGCGTACGACGACTGCCTGATCGCGACAGGCTCGTCGGCGGTCCGGGCGCCGGTTCCGGGCGCCGACGGACCCGGCGTCCACTCCTTCTGGACCCTGGACCAGGCGCGCGGGGTGATCGCGCAGATCCAGCCGGGCAGCCACGTGGTGATGGTCGGGGCGGGCTTCATCGCCTTCACCATCCTCAACTCCATCCTGGCGCTCGGCGCCAAGCTGACGATCGTCGAAGTGGCCCCGCGCATCCTGCCGCGGATGATCGACGACATCGGCGCCCAGCTCGTCGAGACGTGGCTCAAGAAGCACGGCGTCGCGATCCGCACCGGCGCCAAGCTCACGCGGATCGACGACCTGAAGGGCCGGCAGCGCCTCAAGATGGCCGCGGGTGGCGACCTCGTGGCCGACGTCGTGATCATGGCGACGGGCATTCGGACGAACCTCGATTGGCTCAAGGGCGCGGGCGTGACGATCAAACAGGGCGTCGTCGTGGACGACCACCTGCGCTCGAGCGTCCCGAACGTCTACGCGGCCGGTGACGTGGCCGAGGGCCGCGACCTGATCTCGCAGGCGAACGCGGTGCACGCGATCGAGCCCACCGCGCAGGAGCATGGCCGCGTCGTCGGCGCCAACATGGCCGGCAAGGACATTCGCTACCGCGGCAGCCTCATCATCAACATCGTCGAGGTCTGCCACCTCGACGTCGCGTCGTTCGGCGCGTGGGACGACGCCCGGGCCGAAGCGGCGAGCGGCGTCAAGGCCGACCGGCCCGCGTACCGCAAGCTCCTCTGGCGGGGCGACCGGCTGACGGGGGCGATCATCCTCGGGCCGTCGAGCGACATCTGGACGACCAACGACGTCGGGATGCTGAAGGGACTCGTGCAGTCCGGCGTCTCGCTCGGGCGCTGGAAGGCGCACTTGAAGAAGAATCCGTTCGACGTCAAGCCGGCGTTCATCGCGACGAAGACCACGAGCGCGCTGCTCCCCGAAACCATCCTGGGGCGCCCCTCGAAGGCGCCCGGGGAGACCCCGGTGGCCGTATGACTCCAGCGACTGTGACCGCGCCGAGGCAACCCAGGACGAAAGCAGCGACGACCCCGCGCCCCGGCGGTTTCGCCGGCAACCTGCTGCGCGTGGACCTCACGCGCCGCACCTGCCGGGCCGAGCCGTGGGCCCCCGAGACGATGCGCGAGCTGCTCGGCGGCGTCGGGCTCGGCGCGATGATCCTCTACCGCGAGACGGCGACGAAGGGCGGCAAGGGCAACGTCGCCTGGGACCATCCCGACAACCGGCTCGTGCTGGGCACGGGCCCGCTCGCCGGCCTGCCGGTGTGGGGCACGGGCGGCCTCACCGTCTGCACCATCGGGCCCGGCACCAATGGCCCGACCTCGACCCAGGCCAACGGATTCTTCGGGACGAATCTGAAGTACTGCGGCTACGACGCGATCATCATCCAGGGGCAGGCGAAGGACTGGGTCTATCTCTACATCAACGACGACGTCGTGGAGCTGCGCGACGCCCGGGCGCTGATCGGTCTGGACACATGGGACACTCAGGGGGCGCTCTACCAGGAGACGGGGCTCGCCGGCCACCAGCTCTCCGTCTACTCGATCGGCCCCGCCGGCGAGAACCTCGTGCGTTTCGCCGCCATCCAGGGCGACTACGGCCACGTCGCGTCCAAGAACGGTTGTGGCGCCGTCATGGGAAAGAAGCGGCTCAAGGCGGTCGCGATCGTCAAGGGGACGAAGGCTCTCCACGCCGCCGACCCGCGCGGCGTGATCCAGGCGGCCGACGAGATGGCCCACGATCTCCGCACGGACCCGTCGGCGCGCTCGCTCTACGAGTACGGCACGCTGCCGGGCGTCGTGAATCTTTCGAAGATGGGTGCCCTGCCGATCAAGAACTACACGACCAACCTGACGTCGAATGTCGCCGGGGCCGACATGAGCGCGTGGGAAGCGCCGAAGCTCCGAGAGAACTTCGACCATCGTGGCCACCAATGCAACGCCTGCGGTATGCACCACTGCCACATGTCGGTCATCAGGCAGGGCGACCGGAAGGGGGCGATCGTCGACGAGCCCGAGTATGAAGGCTGGTCCGGTTGCGGATGGGCGATCGGGTCCGCCGACCGCGACGGCGTCGCGTGGCTCAACACCGAATGCGACCGCGCGTGCGTGGACGTCAACGAGTGGGGCTGGCTGTGTGGCTGGGTCATGGAGTGCCAGGAGAAGGGCTACATCACCCGGGAGCAGCTCGGCTTCGAGCTCAAGTGGGGCGACGTCAAGGGCGCCCACCGCCTCCTCCAGATGGTCAGCCGCCGGGAGGGGCTGGGGAACCTCCTCGCCGAGGGCGTCAAGCGCGCCGCCGAAAAGCTCGGCGGCCCCGCCAAGGAGTGCGCCATCTACATCGAGAAGGGCGCGACGCCGCGCGGCCACGATCACCGCGCGCGGTGGGAGGAGATGCTCGACACCTGCACGTCGTCCACCGCGACGATGGAGACGGGGAACCCCGTGCATCCGACGGAGATCGGGCAGCCGGCGCGCGTCAATCCCTTCGACGGCGAACAGGTGGCCAAGTACGTCGCCGGGCTGCGCGGGCGGCGGAGCTTCGAGGACTCGCTCGGCATCTGTATCTTCACGTCGCGGACGCGACTCGAGAGCATCTGCCGTGCTCTCTCGGCGGCGACGGGCTGGACCTTCACGGTCGACGAGGCCCTGCGGTTCGGCCGCCGGACTGCTGCCATCAATCGCGCGACCGCGCTCCGCTGCGGCCACACCGGGGCCATGGAGTATCCGTCGACGCGCTATGGCTCGACGCCCGTGGACGGCCCCGCGAAGGGCCAGGCCATTCGGGCGCAGTGGGAAAAGATGCTCGACACCTGGTACGCCGAGGTCGGCTTCGACCGCAAGACCGGTAGGCCGTGGCCGAAGACGCTCAAGGGGCTCGGGCTCGACTGGCTCGCCAAGGATCTTTGGGGCAAGAAAGCGTAGACGGCAGGCAGTTTCGGCGGAGCGGACCGTATCCTGACCTGTTCACTCAGGTCGGGCGGCGCGCCCGTCGCTTGACCCTCTCCACGCCAGTGTGTTAATTGTTGTCACTCATTCGACACAGATCAACGGGGGTCCTATGGCGCAAGTGATTGGATTCATTGGACTTGGCATCATGGGACGCCCGATGGCCCAAAACCTATTGAAGGCGGGCTACCCTCTGGTCGTCCACAGCCGGAGCCGAGGGCCGGTGGACGAGATCGCTCGGGCGGGCGCCAAGGTCGGCGGCTCCCCACGCGACGTCGCCGCGCAGTCCGACGTTCTGATCACGATGCTTCCCAACTCACCAGACGTCGAGCAGGTGACACTCGGCCGTGATGGCATCATCGAGGGCGCCCGGTCTGGTCTCGTCTTCGTCGACATGTCCACGATCTCGCCGATCGTCTCTCAGAAGATCGGAGGGGCGCTCGCCGCCAAGTCCGTGCAGATGCTGGACGCGCCCGTGTCCGGCGGCGAGAAGGGCGCGACCGACGGGACGCTCTCCATCATGGTCGGCGGCGACAAGGCGGTCTTCGACGCCGTGCTGCCGATCTTCCAGGCGATGGGTAGGACGATCACCCACCTCGGGCCGCTCGGCTTCGGCGGGTTCACCAAGCTCGCGAATCAGATCATCGTCGCCGTCAACCTGACGGCGCTCGCCGAGGCGCTGACGCTCGCGAAGAAGGCGGGGCTCGACCGTGAGCTCACCCTGACCGCGCTTGCCGGCGGGCTCGCCGGCTCGAAGTGCCTCGATCAGAAGAAGCCGAACTATCTTGCCGAGACCTACAACCCGGGCTTCAAGATCGACCTGCACTTCAAGGACCTCGGGCTCATCATGGAATCCGCCCGGGCCCTCGGCGTGCCGCTGCCCACGACCGCGGTCGTCCAGGAATTGTTCAGCGCCCTCCGCGTGAAGGGCCGCGGGAGTCTCGATCACTCCGGAGTGATCACCCTGCTGGAAGACTTCGCGGGCCTCTCCAGGTGAGGGCCACGGTCGATCGCGCCGGGCTCGATCCCCAGGGCCGGCTCCCCAAAGTTCAGATCCGTCGGGTGCGGAAGGGCGATCTCTCGAAAATCCGCGACGTCATGGAGCAGACCTTCGGCGACTTCCTGGAACGCCAGCTCGGTACGCGACCCCGGCAGGCGTTCGGCGGCGCACAGTACGTTCATCACCGCTGGCTCATGGAGCCGTGGGGCTGCTTCGTCGCCGAGGAGGACAGCGCGAAGATCGTGGGCGCCGCGCTCGCAGTGACGTGGGGCACGGTCGGCGTGCTGGGGCCGGTGGCCGTGCTCACGAACTACCACAACCAGACGATCGGGCAGCAGCTCATCCGCGCGGCCCAGGATTTCTTCGACGAGAACAAGGCGACGCTCCACGGCTGCGTCACGTACCCGACGAGCCCGAAGCACCTGTACCTCTACCACAAGTTCGGGTACCGGCCGAAGCACCTGACCGCGATCATGAGCCGGACGATCGACCGCGGGGGAGCCCGAGTGCCGGCGGCGCCGAAGCCCGGGAAAACCCCGCTCACGGCGCGCCGCTTCTCCACGCTCGAGGAGGCGAAGAAGAAGGCGGCGCTGGCGCGGATCCATCGGATCACCAACGCGATCTGCCGGGGCATGGATCTCGCGAAAGAGATCGAGATCGTCGACGGCCTGGCCCTGGGCGACACGCTCCTCCTGGAGCGTGGCCGCGACCTCATCGGCTTCGCGATTTGCCACACGCCCGGCGTAAGCGAGGCACCGACCGGTGCCTTGTACGTAAAGTTCCTCGCGATCGACCCGCCCCACCGGAAGGCCGAGCACCTCGAGCAGTTCGTCACGACGATCGAAGGCTTCGGGCAGGAGCTGGGTGTGCAACGGGTGATCCTTCCCGTGTATGCTCGCTACTGGGTCGCCTACAACCTCCTCGTCCAATGCGGATACCAGATCGACTTCACCATGATCCGGATGCAGCGGGGCAAGCAGGAGGATTACGAGGACCCCTCGGACCTCGTGCTCGACGACTGGCGCTGATGGGCGCCGCGACGGTGGCGGCCGCGGGCGTCCTGGTGATGGCGCTCGCCGGCAGCGTCGTCGCGCACTCGCTGCTCCTGGAGTCGTCGCCCGCCGCCGGCGTGACCCTCACAGATTCGCCTCCGCAGATCTCGCTGCGTTTCAACAATCGTATCGAGAAAAAGCTCTCGACGATCCGTGTGCTGGACGAGCGCGGCGCCTCGCGGCCCGTCACCGTGCTGGTCGCGGACGGGCCGGCCGAACGCCTGACGGCGGCGCTCCCGCCGCTGGCGGTCGGCTCCTGGCGCATCGAGTGGCAGGTGCTTTCGACGGATGGTCACATCGTGCGCGGGAGCTTCTCCTTCCGCATCGCGCGCTAAGGGCATGGCGCGCTTCGTCGGTGTGCTCCGTCGGGGCCCGGCGGTGCGACCGGGGACGGTGATGCGATGGCGAGGATGATGGGCGGACGCGCGACCGTCGAGGGGACGCGACGGTACACGGAGCGGTTCACCGGACGGCTGGCGGCCGGGCACTTTCGCGAGCTGGAGGGCGGCGCCTGGCTCTCGACGCTGGGGCTCGGCACGTATCTCGGCCCCGAGGACGGCGTGACCGACGTCCTTTATCAGGACGCCGTCCTTCGATCGCTGGAGCTCGGTGTCAACGTGATCGATACGGCGGTGAACTACCGTCATCAGCGCAGCGAGCGCGCGATCAGGACAGCGCTCGCCACTGCGATCGCCAGAGGCGTGGTGGGGCGGGACGAGGTCGTCGTGGCCACCAAGGGCGGCTTCATTTCCTTCGACGGGGCCGTGCCGCGCGATCCGCGCGCGTACTTCGCGGCGACGTACGTCGACACGGGGATCATCAAGCCGGGTGAGGTGGCGAAGGGTGCGCACTGCATGAGCCCGCGCTACCTCCGCGACCAGATCGACCGCAGCCGCGCCAACCTCGGACTCGAGACGCTCGACGTCTACTATCTCCACAACCCGGAGACACAACTCGACGAGGTCGAGCGCGCGGAGTTCCTGATTCGCATTCGCGCCGCCTTCGAGGCGCTGGAGGCGGCGGTCTCGGCCGGGGGCATCGCGCGCTACGGCACCGCGACCTGGACCGGATTCTCCGCGGACCCGGGAGCCCCCGACTACCTGTCGCTCGCGGAGCTCGTCTCCGCGGCTCGCGATGTGGGTGGCAACGATCATCACTTCAGAGTCATCCAGCTGCCGTACAACCTCGGAATGACCGAGGCGTTCACGCGCGCCAATCAGCGCGTGAACGACCGAATGCTCCCGGTGCTCGAGGCCGCCCGGCAGCTCGGCGTCTACGTGATGGCCTCGGCCTCCGTCCACCAGGGCCAGCTCACGCGCAATCTTCCGCCGTTGATCACGGAGTACATCCCCGGTCTCACGAGCGACGCGCAGCGGGCGCTCCAGTTCGTGCGCTCGACGCCGGGTGTCGGTACCGCGCTCGTCGGAATGAAGTCCCCCGCGCATGTCGAGGAGAACACGAGGGTCGGCGCGATCCCCCCGATGGGGTGGGAGCACTTCCAGCGCCTCTTCAGCGCGGCGGGAGGGTAGCCGCCGGCTCGCACCGAAGGGCGCCGGCGCCACGCACGGATCCTGGGGCGGATCGCAAAACATTGCACGGGGCCACCGCCTCGGGTAGGGTGATGCCGTGATCACGCTCGAGCGTGGCCCCACACTCGGCCTCGGATCCGGCTTGCCGTCTCCGTCGTCATCGTCGGCCGTCGCGGTCGCCCTCTGCTCCCAGCGCTCCGGTGGCCGGCAGGGGGAGTGGGCCCGGCGGATGGGAGGAGATCGGCGTGTCGGTCCGGGACACCGTGCGGCGCGAGGTACACGAGGAGACGGGGGTTCATCACCGGGTTCATACCCGTGGGCCTCCACGCGGAGTGTCGCGCCGTTCACTCGCTGAGGGGGAACGGAGCGTGATGCGACGGATTCACCACGTCGGCATCGTCGTGAATCGGCTGGCGGACGCGTATGGCTTCTACCGCGACACGCTGGGGCTGCCGCTCGTCAAAGAGGCGACAATCCCGGACCAGCACGTACGGGCCGCGCTGCTCGGAGCCGGCGAGAGCGAGGTCGAGCTGCTCGAGCCACTGGATCCGTCATCGGGCGTCGGGCGCTATCTGGCCAGGCACGGCGAGGGACTCCACCACCTCTGCTTCGAGACACCGGACATCGTCAAGACGCTGACCTCGCTCAAGGAGATGCGTGTCGAGCTGCTCGATCCGTCGCCGCGCCCCGGGCTCGCCGGACAGATCGCGTTCGTCCATCCGCAGGCGTGCTGTGGCGTGCTCGTCGAGCTGGCGACGCCGTCCTCCGCGGCGGCCGAGCCTCCATCGCCGCTCCGGCTCAAGCGGCTCGTGATCGGCGCCTCTGACGTCACGCGGTCGATCGACGTGCTCCGGTCACTCTTCGGCCTCGAGGAGGTCGCGATGAACGACGGGCCGCGCGCCATGCTGGCGGTGGGCCGCGGCGCGCTGTTGATCGTGCCGGCTGAGGAGGTCGGAGGCACGGAGGGGCTGGTGGCGCTCTCGATGGTCGCCGAAGATTTTCCGGCGTTGACGGCTGCCTTCAACCGCGCGGGCACGGCTCTCCTGCGCGGCACGGGCGAGGTCACCGTCCAGCCCGCGTCGAGTCACGGCGTGCATCTTCACATCAGCCGCTACGAGTAGCCCCGGGCGCCGATAGCCCACCCCGAGCTCCGACGCCCCAATCGCGAGCGGCGGACGGAGCCTGTCGCCGGGGTCCGCGGCCACGCGCCCGGCTCCGTCACCCACTCGCCCGAATCGCAGCAGCTCTTCGAGCTGCGCGCGGGACTCGGGGGTCCCACTCCGCCGGGCGCGTGGCCGCGGACCCGGCTCCACCCGTCCGGACTCGCGAGGCGGGCGTCGGAGCACGGGACGGGCTACCGGCGCTAGTCGGGGCGCCGGACCGCCGCCACCGGAGTCGGAAACTCGTCGGGGTCGATCGGGATCTCGATGATTGCCGGTCCCCCGCCGGCGAGCGCCGCCTTGACGGCGTCTCCGACCTGATCGGGATGTTCGACATAGTAGCCGGCGGCGCCGAAGAGTCGCGCGTACTGGTCGTAGCGTGGGTTGCCGATGTCGCAGCCGATGTATCGGCCACCGTAGAAGTGCTTCTGGTACGCCTTCTCCGATCCCCAACAATTGTTGTTCATGACGAGCGTCACGACCGCGATGTTGTGTCTGACAGCGGTCTCGATCTCCTGGGCGTTCATGAGAAACCCCCCGTCCCCGTGGACGGCGACCACCGGTGCCTCAGGACGGCCGAGCTTGGCGCCCAGCGCGGCGGGAAAGGCGAAGCCCAGTCCGCCCAGATCGAGCGGCGTGAGAAACGTGCGCGGCTGCGCGAAGTGCAGGCGATCGTAACCGTACGCCGGGGCGGCTCCCGCGTCGAGCGTCACGATCGTCTGCGGCGGCAGGACACGACGAAGCTCCGCGTAGACACGCTGCGGCTTCAGGGGCTTCGCGCCCATGCCCGCCTCCGCCGCGAGCCGAGCGTGGCGCTGGGCTCGCAGCGTCTCCGCTTCCTGCCGCCAGGACGGCTGCCGGTCGGGAACGCCGTCTTGGGCCAACGCGTTCAGCAAGGCTTGACACGCTTCCCGCGCGTCCGCTTGTATGCCGAGCGCAACCGGATAGTAGCGACCAATGTCACGACTGTCGATGTCGATCTGGATGAGCGCCGTCCCGGGTCGCAGGTAACGGTCGTCGAACTGGGTCGTGAATTGAGCGAGCCGTGAACCCACGACCAGGATCAGGTCGGCCCGCCGACAGGCGGCGGCCGCTTCGGGCGCTCCGGCGCGCCCGAGAGGGCCGAGATACAGTGGGTGTGCATTGGGCACGGCGTCGTTTCGGCCGTACGCCGTGATCATCGGGATCGCGTAGCGGTCGCTCAGCTGAACGACCAGCTCGTTGGCACCGGCCCGGGTGGCTCCTCCGCCGACGAGGAGCAGAGGGCGCTCGGCCTGTCGTAGCCGTCGCACCGCCTCGCGCACGGCGTCCGCGTGCGGGGGCTGCGGGTAGATAACGCGGTAGCGTCCAGGCGCGAGAGCCGTTACGGGTGGCAGTGTGCCGCTCAGCACATCTCGCGGGATCTCGACGAAAACCGGCCCCGGTCGGCCGCTCATGGCCGCGCGGAGCGCCCCGCGCAGGAGCTCGGGGATGCGTTCGGGCTTGTTGATCTGGACCGCGAGCTTGGTCACCGGCCGAAACATGTTGAGCAGGTCGAACTCCTGGAAGGCGTCCTTCTGATAGTGGTCGAGCGCGATCCCGCCGACGAGGACGACGACCGGTGAGTGGGCCACGTACGCGGCGGCCACGCCCGTGATCAGATTGGTCGCGCCGGGACCGCTGGTCACGAGGCAGACGCCCGGCCGATCGGTGACGCGAGCCAGCCCATCGGCCATGAAGGCGGCGGCCTGTTCGTGCCGGACGTTGATGTACTCGACGCTCGAATCGTCGTAGAGCGTGTCGAGGACGTCCAGGAAGGTCGCGCCGACGATTCCGAACATGTGCCGTACCCGCTCAGCCTTCAGCAGCTCCACGACGGCCCGTCCACCCGTCCAGACATCCATATGCGCCCGTCCTCCTGGTGCGCCCCCGGGTCGGCGCGATTCGGCGCGCAACAGGATACCGGCTGCCCAGCCGTAAACAAAGCACGGGAGTGCGCCGTCGTATGGGCAGACACATTCCGCAAGGAGGATTCTCATGAGACGCCTGCAACGAACGATTGGCACGATGACACTACTCCTGCTCGGGGTGGGCGTTGTGGCCGCCCAGGCAGAGCCCCAGTTCGCTGGTTCCTGGGTGCTCGACCGCTCCCAGAGCCAGTTCCCGACGCACGAGGGTCGCGACCAGGGCCGGCGCGACGCCCAGGCTCAGCCGCCCGAGGTCAAGCTGATGGTCGAGCAGCACGGCACCATGCTGAAGGTCACCCGGACCATGACGAGGGACACCCGGGAGCGCTCGATGACCGACACTCTGGTTGCCGACGGAAGCGATCAGGCTCACCAGGGCTACCGCGGCAACGTCGTAACCCGGGCGGCCTTCGAGGGCGATCGGCTGGTGGTGACTCAAACACACGTGAAGAAGGGCGAGCAGGGCGACCGGACCATGTCCCGGCAGTCCATCTGGACGCTCTCGTCGGACGGTCGGGTCCTGACGATCGATACCACGATGCACAGCCCGCGCGGCGACCGCGCCATGAAGACCGTGTACGTGCGCAGCTGACCTCGCGGGACGGGGCGCCCGCTCTCGGACGCCCCGTCCGCGTCTCGACGATCACACGAGTTTCTTGTCCTCCGACTCCGGGACGTCTATTCTTCGCACGTCGATGGCGCCGCTTCAGCCGATCGAGACAGAATCGACCACCTGGTGTGTTGGTCGCCGCCAGCTCCTGAGGGGCGCACTCTCGCTGGGCGCCTCGCATTTCACTCCGCCGCTCGTTCGGCGCGCGCCGGCGCAGACCCGACTCTCCGCGCACCCGTTCACGCTGGGCGTGGCTTCGGGCTATCCCACGCCGACGGGCGTGGCGCTGTGGACTCGCTTGGCCCCGTCGCCCCTGATGCCGGGCGGCGGCATGCCGTCGGAGGCGGTACCGGTCGAGTGGGAAGTGGCGACCGACGATCACATGGCCCACGTCATCCAGCGGGGCACTGCCACCGCGACGCCTTCGTTCGCGCACGCGGTCCACGTCGAGGTCGACGACCTCGAGCCCGGACGGTGGTACTGGTACCGCTTCCGCACGGGCGGTGAGGTGAGCGCGACCGGTCGCACGCGCACGGCGCCGCCCGCGAATGCCGGGGGCGATCGCCTGCGGTTCGCGTTCGCCTCCTGTCAGCAGTACGAGCAGGGCTACTTCACCGCGTACCGCCACATGCTCGCTGAGGACCTCGACCTGATCATCCACGTTGGCGACTACATCTACGAATCGTCCTGGGGCCGGGACCACGTGCGAAAGCATGGCGCGCCGGAGCCCCGCACGCTCGACGACTACCGAATCCGCCATGCGCTCTACAAGGGCGACGCCGATCTCCAGGCCGCGCACGCGGCGTGTCCCTGGGTCTGCACCTGGGACGACCACGAGGTCCAGAACGACTACGCCAACGACCGCTCGGAACGCCTCGAGGCCCCGGAATGGTTCTTGCGGCGGCGCGCCGCCGCATACAAGGCTTACTACGAGCACATGCCGCTCCGTCGCCAGATGATGCCCAACGGGCCGCACATGCGCCTGTTCGAGCAGGTCGCCTTCGGACGTCTCGCCCAGATCCATCTGCTCGACGACCGGCAGTACCGTTCGCCCCAGCCGTGTGCCGCGCCCGGGCGGGGCGGCGCCACCACCGTCGAAGACTGCCAGGAGCGGCTCGACTCGCGCATCACCATGCTCGGTGACGTCCAGGAGCGCTGGCTCCTGGCAGGGCTCGACCGCTCGACCGCTCGCTGGAACCTCATCGCTCAGCAGACCCTCATGGCCCAGCTCGATCGGAAGCCCGGCCCGGGCCGGCAGTTCTGGACTGACGGATGGGACGGCTATCCGGCGGCCCGCCGCCGCCTGCTGGACTACCTCGGCCAGCGGAAGCCGGCCAACCCGATCGTGCTCGGCGGCGACGTGCACTCGTTCTGGGTGACCGACCTCAAGCCTGACTTCGACGACCCGCGCTCGCCCGTCGTCGCGACCGAGTTCGTCGGCACGTCCATCACGTCGCAGTTCAGGCGCCGCCAGGAGGAGCTCGAGGCGCTGCTGGCCGACAACCCCCACATCCGGCTCGGCAATGGCACCCGACGGGGATACGTGCGCGTGGAGATCACGCGAGAGCGGCTGCGCGCCGATTTGAGAACGGTGCGTAGCGTGACCCGGCCGCGCGCCGAGGTCGACACCCTGGCCACCTTCGTGGTTGAAGATGGGCGGCCCGGGGCGGTGCGCGCGTAGGGGCCAGGTCGCAACCGGTTGCCAGCTTTCCGGGCGTCCACTTGGCTAACAAGAGACAATAGGCGTACTGGAGGCATCGAGCCATTCGATTCCTGGCCGTTCACCCTGGTCCCCTGATGTACACGAAGATCTACCTGCGCCTGGAGCCGCTCGGGCTCGAGCTGGTAGCTGCGGCCGTCCGCCAGGCCGGCCACCAGGTTCAGCTCATCGACCTGCAGGCGGAAACGCACAAGGATTACGTGAGGCTCATCGACCACTGGCAGCCGGACGTCGTGGCGTTCTCCTGCAACTACCTGGCGAACGTTCCCGAGATCGTCGACCTCGCGAAGCTGACTCGCGCCAAGCGGCCCGAAACCTTCGTGCTCGTCGGGGGCCACAGCGCCTCCTTCATCGCGCAGGAGCTCCTCGAGCACGCCGGCGGGGCCATCGATTGCGTCGTGAAGGGCGAGGGCGAGGCGTCGGTGCTCCCGCTGCTCGAAGCGGTCGAGCACGATCGCCGCGCGGTCGCAAAGGTGGCCGGCGTCGTCACCCTCGGCGGCGAGGGTCCGCCGGCTCGTCTGGTGGAGAACCTGGACGAGCTCCTACCCGCCCGTGACCTGCTCCGGCACCGCCGACGGTACTTTCTCGGCACGCTCGATCCCTGCGCGTCGATCGAGTTCGCCCGCGGCTGCCCCTGGGACTGCTCGTTCTGCAGCGCGTGGACGTTCTACGGTCGAAGCTACCGGGTGGTCAGCCCGGAGCGGGCAGTGGACGACCTCGCCTCGATCAAGGAATCCGGCGTCTTCATCGTGGACGACGTGGCCTTCGTGCAGGCCAAGCACGGCTTCGAGATCGGCGAAGCCATCGCGCGCCGCGGAATCCGCAAGCAGTACTATCTGGAGACCCGAGGCGACGTGCTGCTGCGCAATCGGGATGTCTTCAAGTTCTGGACCCGCCTGGGGCTGCGCTACATGTTCCTGGGGCTCGAAGCCATCGACGAGGAGGGGCTGCGCAAGTACCGCAAGCGGATCTCCCTCGGCCGCGCCTTCGAAGCCCTCGAGTTCGCGCGCTCGCTCGGCATCATGGTCGCGATCAACCTGATCGCCGATCCCGACTGGGACCGCGAGCGGTTCGAAGTGATCCGCCAGTGGTGCCTGGAGATCCCCGAGATCGTGAACATCTCGGTCAACACGCCCTATCCGGGCACGGAGACGTGGCACACGGAGGCGCGCCGGGTCCACACGCGGGACTACCGCCTTTACGACATCCAGCACGCGGTCCTGCCGACGCGGTTGCCGCTGGCGGAGTTCTACGACGAGCTGATCCGTACCCAGCGCGTTCTCGCGATGAAGCATCTCGGGTGGAGCGCGCTCCGAGATCTGGCGACGATCGTACTCGGCCAGCTGGCGCGCGGACAGACGAACTTCGTCCGGAGCCTCTGGAAGTTCAATCAAGTGTACGATCCGGCGCTCATGCTCGCCGACCACCGCCGTCCCGTCACCTACGAGATGAAGCTGCCGCCTCCGCCACAGGCGACGGTCGATCCACAGGGGCTGTATATCTTGAACCCGCGCGGCCGTTCCGGCCGCTCCATCGACGACGCCACCGAGCAGTTCGTCGAGACCACCCGGATGGGAACGAGTGAATAGCGGCGCCAGAGCACGCGGAGGTGACATGTGAGCGCAAAGCCGTGCGTTCTCGAGTTCGGGATGGGCGTTGACGTGCACGGGCGCGACTCCACCAAGGCGGCCTGCCGCGCGGTGTCGGACGCCATCCGGCACTCGAGCCTGCCCCTCTTCCAGGACGTCCGCGAGCGCGGCGGGCGAATGCTGGTCGACGTGACCGTGGGTGTCCCCGACCCGGACTCGGTCAAGGTCGATGTCGTTCGGCGCGAGCTTCCGCACGGCGAGGTGACCGTCCGCGCCGTCAACGGCGGCCTCCGCTCGCCAAGCTCGGACACGCTCATCGCGTGCGCGGCCATCACCGTCAGCGTCGAATACCCTCCCGAGACTCCCAAATGAGCGCGACGGCGACCGGAACGGGCCTCAAGCGGTTACAGCACCTGGTCCTGTGGGTCTCGAACGTCCAGCGCAGCGTGCGCTTCTACTGTGACGTCGTGGGCTTCGAGGTCCAGCGACTCTATCCGAACGCGGCCTTCCTGAAGATCCCCGGCACCCCGGACGACCATCATCTCGGCCTGTTCGAGCAGACGGGCGTGGCGCGCCCGGACGAGCGCGTGGCGCGTATGTATCACTCCGCCTGGGAGGTCGGCGACCTCGTCGACCTGGCCCGCGCGCGGCAGCGGCTTGCCGAGGCCGGAGCGCTGGTCGGCTCGTCCGATCACGGCGTCAGCCTGTCGCTGTACGCGAAAGATCCCGACGGGCTCGAATTCGAGATCTTCTGGACGGTGCCCGGCGGTACGTCCGCTCGCACGACGGAGCTGGATCTCGAAGGCGAGCTCGCCCGACGCGGCGTGACGCTGGCCTGACGCTGGCCTGACGCGAACCGAAGCGCGGCGCAGGACGCGTCCGGTTTGCCGTTCTCAGCTTTGAGAAGCCGCTACGGTGTCATTCTTACCACCGAGCAAGATCTGTGCAGCGGTGGGGATCCAATGCTCGACACGCCTTGTACCGTGGCCACGCGACGCGCTATTGTGTTAGAGTCCCGCGCCTGAGCGGGACCCCGTGCGAAGCGCGACAGAGGTGTGCTCCCCGTCGAGCGGGACGTGCCCGCCAGCGACCGGATGTCTCCGCAGCATCAGGGCTGCGTCAGCAGTGAGACTGAAGGTGATCCAAACGATGACCGCGTCGATCCTCGTCGTGGACGACGAGCCGGCGATCCAGGACATCCTGACCTGGTCGCTCGCAGCCGAGGGCTATCGCGTGGCGACAGCCGGGAGCGGCGAAGAGGCCCTGACCCGCGTCGGGGAGCAGGACTTCGACGTCATCGTCACGGACATCGTGATGCCGGGTCTCAACGGCCTGGACGTGCTCGAGCGATCGCGGGTGCTGAATCCGCGCGCGTCGGTCATCGTGATGACCGCGTACGCGGCGCTCGAAACCGCGATCGCCGCGCTTCGTCGAGGCGCGTGCGACTACCTCGAGAAGCCTTTCTCCATCGATGTTCTCAAGGAGCGCGTGCAGCGTGCGCTCCAGTATCGGGAGACGATCTGGAAAGACGGGCTCGTGCGGCGGGCGGTGCAGCCGCCGTCCGCCGGCCACACGCTCGTCGGGGAGAGCGACGCGATCCGGTCCGTGCGCGAGCAGATCGCGCTGGCGGCCCGTACGTCGAGTAACGTCCTGGTCACCGGCGAGAGCGGCGTCGGGAAGGACCTGGTCGCCCACGCCGTTCACGCCGCCAGCTCGCGCCATGACGGCAGCTTCGTCCCGGTCAACTGCGGCGCGATTCCGGAGATGCTGCTCGAGAGCCAGCTTTTCGGCCACGTGCGCGGTGCCTTCACGACGGCGGTGCAGGCGAACCCCGGACTCTTCGTGACGGCGAGCCACGGTACGCTCTACCTGGACGAGATCGGTGAGCTGCCGTTGCAATTGCAAGTAAAGCTGCTCCGGGTCATCGAAGACAAGTGCATCCTGCCGGCGAGCGACACGAAGCCCGTGCCGGTGGACACCCGGATCATCGCCAGCACGAACCGCGACCTCGATCGGGAGGTCGAGGCTGGACGGTTCCGCGAGGATCTGCTTTACCGGCTCAACGTCGTGCACCTCACGGTGCCGCCGCTGCGGGAGCGGCGCGGCGACATCCCGATCCTGGTCGATCACTTCGTCGACCGGCTCAACGCCAAGCTCGGCACGCGATACCTCGGCGTCGAGCGAGACGCGCTCTGGTCGCTCAGCGGCCGGCCGTGGCGAGGCAACGTCCGCGAGCTCGAGAACGTCCTCGAACGGACCATGGTCCTCGGCAGCGGCGACCTCCTCTCCCTTCGCGACCTGTCGCCCGACCAGGGATCGCCCCACGGAGCGCCGCCCCAGGATCTTCGCGGAGCCGTGCGTCGGTTCGAGCGCCAGCATCTGATGGACGTCCTGGCCGCGACGCAGTCCGACAAGCGCAAGGCGGCCCGCGTGCTCGGCATCAGCCTCGCCTCGCTCTACCGGAAGCTCCACGGCGAGACCGTCGACGCGCCGGAGCAGCCGAACTAGTCTGTCCCGGCCGCGCCGCGCGTCAGGGAACCGACGCGCCGGCGATCGCGAGCGTGGTTTCGGCGGGCGCGCCCGGGACGAGCAGGCCAACGGTCACGTTCAGATGCGTGAGCATGCCGCTTTCGAACTCGCTGATGGACTCGCCGAACGCGTGGCGAAAGTTCGCGTGTCGGTCGGATGACTGTGCGAACGAGGCAAAGTACCCCCTCACCGTGTCGAGACCCTGCCGCGCGATGAGATGGTCGGCCATGAGAAAGGCCAGCTGGTAGGTCGGGAGCGAGCCGTCCCGAACGTGCCAGCGAGTGAAGCCCGGAGGAGTGCCGCGGGCCTCCAGAGCCAGCCCGCCCTGGAGCAGTGACGCGTGGTTGCGGATGCCTGAGACCGCCGCGAGGCGCCGGCTACTCAATGTGTCCAGGCCCAGGCGCTCGAGGGTGGAGAAGGCCACCCACTCGGCCATGCCCTCAGCCAGCCATTGCTCTCCACGCCCCTCGCCGCCGGCCATGTCGATCTGCGACACGTGAGTGAGCTCGTGGGCGATGAGACGCAACCGTTCGCGCCCAGTTCGGCCCGGAGCACCTTCGTTCAGGAGTACCTGACCTCGCAGGCCGACGCCGATCGCGACGTCGCTCAGCTTTGCGGCGAGGACCGGAGAGACGCGCGCGTCCTGGATCAGAGAGCCGAGCGCTCGAGCGTCGGACGGGGGCGCCAGTGAGATCGGGTCGAGCCAGATGGGCAGAACGACTCGGCCGCTGCTGCCACCCGCCAGGATAGCGACGACAGCCAGGAAGCACCCGACGGCAGCGGCTCGGCGCAGTACGGCCAGTGCACTTTCCTCCGAGAGCAGTCGAGGGAATCGACCGGAGCTGGTGGACTACCGCGGTTCCCTACGTCGCAGGAATTATTACACGACTGCGTCGAGCCGAGAAGCGGGATCCAAGGGGGGGAGACGAGCCTCGCGGCGGTCTCCCGCCGCGAGGCTCACGAGCCGAGACTAATTCTTGCCGGACCCGGGGGAGCCGGGAGTCTTCGTGGCTTCGGTGCTCCCGGGGGCAGGGCTGCTCGGCGCACTACCGAGCGTGCCCTCCGAAGGCGAGGGCGAGGTTGCCGGCGAGGCTGCGGGTGTGCGATCGCCACTCGGGTTCCCACCCGTGCGACCAGCCTGGCCCGAATCCGTGCATCCCGCCGTGAGACCGGTCAGCAGGGCAAGGGCACAAAGTCCCGAAAGAAGCCTCCTCATGTCCGATCCTCCTTGGGGCGCGATGCCCCTATCCCTTGATCAGAACGGAAGTTGCGACCTTCTGGCCGCCTCTCTCCTCGTATTCGGCGGTGATCTGGGCGCCCGGTTTCAGCTGGTCCTTCGCGACCTTTACCGAGCTTGGAATGGAAAGCTTTGTTCCGTCCTCCAGTGTGACCACGTTGCCACTCACGGCCTTGATCGTACCTTCGACCCTCTGGCCCATCTTGCCGTCGGATTTCTGCTCCATCGTTTTCGGCTGGGCCGGGTCGGGCTTCATCTGGGCTGCCGTTGTCGAGACACCGAGCGACACGGTCATCAGCACCGCGACCAGGACTGCCAGGACTCGGATCATTGCGTGACCTCCTTTGTGGTGGTGTTGGCCGGCCCCAGTGGCCTGTACTGTGGAGTCCGTTTCGTCGACCCAAAGCAACGCACGTGCCAGGCGCTGTTGGGGTCGGCGCTCCATGAATTCTCGAACTTTCGTGAGACAGGAGACGAGCCCTTCGTGTAACCCTTACAACCTCGAGAAAAAAATACTTCCTCGCAGTCCGATCGCGATGGTTCGCTCGACGATCCGCTGCTCGCCGTCCGTGTAGAACTTGCGGTCGCGGGTCAGTAGAAGTTACGTGTTTTCCTCGGCTCGGACTCCGTGCTTGCGATCTCGGCGGCCGTAAACTTCTCGGTGGGCCGCAGCGGTGGATGTGGCACGTTCTTCGCACTGCCCGGCCCGCAGAGGTGACGCCAATGAAGATACTCTGTGCCGTGCGCGCCCTTCTCATTACCACAGGGCTCCTGCTCGTACCGTGGCCCCCGCGACGTGGTTGGGCACAGCTCGTCGGTGCTCCAGCGCCGTCCGGGACTCAATCCGACGGAGCGACGGTCGTGATCCTGGTGATCGCCATGTTGCTGATCATCGGCGCTCTGGTGAAGATCCTCGATCTCAAACGTAAGCGTGAGGGCGAAGCGGTTGTCGTGCAGGCCCAGATC